>OLQF01000268.1_pt1 | contig 46466 bp, 39 predicted proteins | sample 1643171 | NCBI WGS metagenome assembly OLQF01 (sample SAMEA3136702, study PRJEB25190) | human gut metagenome | reverse complement strand
TTCGTATATTCAACGATCCCGATCTTTCCGGTGAGGAGGTGATGGCGCAGCTTCACGAACTTTGGGTAAAGCGCACAGCTGAGTAATGTTAAGTGTTTCTGAATAAATCTTTAGAAAAGTATGCACACTTTCTACCACTACAACTCATCGCACTGTATCTTTTCTCTGCCTCCTGGCATTTCAAATACCAGCCAGAGGATGAATAATCAAATCTTTCACTTCGCTTTATTTTACATTTCAAGCTTTATAGCTATTCACCTATTCCTCCCCATTACAGCTCATTCAAATACTTCCCAAAAAACTTTTTGGCATCTTCCTCACTTTTTATCAATGCTGCATTACCAAAGGAAAAGTATTTCACCATATCTATTCATTGTTCTAACGGATAACCTGTGAGCACAGCCGAAGTGAGCATACGACATGCCTCATATCTAAAGGGAGCTCTAATGGTATCAGAGATGAATTCGCAGTCGAGTGAGCGTCTTAAATCTTCAAATAGATTCCCACTCCGTATAAATCTCCTCATTTAAATCACCTGGATAAAAATATTGACTATTCGGCAATATCGTCAAGGGGACCGTAGAAAAATTCACGCAAAATTTGCGCATTGGCCTCAAAATCGACCCCGATCATTTTGCGTCCGTCCACTCCTATGCTGTTCCAGCATGTTTCGTAGGTTGGAATCGTCATTTGTTCCATCTTAGAGCCTTCACTCAGAAATGCAGGTACCTCAAGCATCAAACGTGTAATTTCAGCTTTTGTCAAATTCGTTTGAACCATGGGTAAAATTGCATCAGCTAATGCATTTAGAGTGAAAATATCTGAATTTTTCACCTGATTAATTGCTGCCTGAATCACCGTGCGCTGACGTTCAATGCGTTTCCAGTCGCTATCGATTTTACGAATACGGGCATACGCCATTGCCGTATCACCGTTCAAATGATTGGTACCTGCACGTACCGTTTGGATGTCAGAGCCGCTTTCATAATAATTTTTTTTGGCACTGTTTAGATGCTCAGCTTCTGCTTGTGTCAACTCAATATCTACGCCGCCGATTTTGTCGATAGCTTTACTTACTACATTGAAATTCACACGAACATATCGTTCTACGTCCAATTTGAAGCAATCACGCACCGTCTGCATTGTAAGTGCAGCACCGCCATATCGGAAGGTGTGTGTGATCCAATCATCATTACGTCCCGGCACCGGTACGCCGATTCCCCGTTCAATACTGATGAGCTTGATCGTATGCTCCTTGGTATTCAGACTCATCACCATGATTGCATCCGCACGTGCGTTTTCATTAAATTCATCCGTTCGTTCATCCGTGCCGAGCAACAGAATATTCACAACATTATCGCCGTGATAAATGTCACCTTCCAAAATTTCTATTCCACCGGAAGCATCCACATCTTCCGGCGCATCTGGGAGGTTGGCAATGTCCAACTCATCATTATCTATGGCGTAACTTGTGCTGGTGTCAATTTCTTTACTGCCATCATCATATTGAATTAAATCAAGCTTTGAATTGTAATACGCCCACCCCAACAGAGTTGCTATCGTTAAAAGTAAAACTATTGAAATGGTAATGATAACGCCAATCGGCTTTTTTCTGTTTTTCAAAGTATAGTCTCCTTATATTGTACAGCTATTATCGGAGAAAAATCGTTTCTGTCACTGAACATTATCCCCTTTCTTCACGTTTTGATGCTTATCTCATTTCTTACTTTAAATCGCACGATTACAAATATTCTATACACAAGAACAATACACTCTGTACAACTAGTTAATATACAAATTGTACGAATCGAAATAAATTTAGTGACAAAGAGCGCCAAAAGCCCCAGCATTTGAAATGCCGCACCATATATATTGGAGCGATTCGCATATTTTGCAAGTCCCAATGGATTCAATGTTGGGAAAGCCAAAATATAGCTTGGTAAAATAACCATCATAGCAGGAATCAGCAGTTGCAACAGCTCGCCTGCGTCGTAATATTCTTCACCGAACAAGATTACACAAATTTTATTTGCATAAATCCAGCCGAATACCGCCCCCCCCATTATAAACGGCATTGCTACAATCAATATTCGCTTTATCAGCTTAAAGTCTTTCCGTTTTGTCATATACGGATACAAGCTATCTGCCACCGGCGACACCACTCCCTTAACTGCTGAAACTAGCTTGTCAGTAGAAGTATAGTATCCTAAAACCGGCCCCATAGGATATAGTAAGCCCAATACGAACGTATTCGTAGCTGTATACAGTGTAGATGCAATTCGTGATATGAAGAATGGAATCGTCTGCCGAATCAAAGAGGTAGCCAATGCCCAAGGAACAAACACCAAATGTATTCCATAATGTAATCTTGTATAAATCAATATCGTAATTAATGCAGTCAAATTTCCTAAAAAAGTCAAAACAGGTATTACATAGTAATCGCTTGGCTCTTTTAAAAAGACAAATATTAAAATCACAAATACAAATTTAATTAAAATAGTACGTACTGTGATCACTTTCATGTTTTCAATCCCACGGTAGAAAAAATCCGGACTAAGTGCATTCACAGCATATCCTACATAATAAAGAAAAACCAGCATTGTATCAGATTCGAGTCGTGGAACAATTCTGCACATTAAATATATCGGTACAAATAGTATTACCGAAAGTAACACCTTTGTAAAAAAAACCACTGTATAGATTTGGTTGATTCGTTCCGGGTTGTCACGATTTAATGACACCTCCGCGGTCGCAGACAAAAGGAACCCAAAGTCAAGTATCAATTGGACATATGTCATTACTGATACGACAAACCCAATTTCCCCATATATTTCTGGTCCCAAAATACGTGTCTGATAGGGTATGGTAAGTAACGCAAAAAACTGTGAAGAGAATTGCAAAATATACAATAGAATGGTATTTTTCAATAGTACTTTCTTTGAATTTTGTAATTTCACCATAGTTTATCATCTCTTGTTCTTTTTCATAATACATTTTAGATGATATCTCATCTTGATTGAAAGAACATCACTTAGGGCATACTCAAATTTTTTTCGCACTCCCATTTTACATTTAAGTGAAGCACTTTTCCCATCTAGTAAATCACGGAAAGGGCCTTCCCGGAACACACGATCACGAGATTTTGGGCGCCGTGTCGGCTGCGACAATTGATGATTACTTTTACACTCTTCTTGAAAATTCAGTTCTTCATATTCAAAATCATCTATGCAAAAATTCCAAAGTGAAAATCCCTTTGCAGAATTAATCAACACTGTAGAAACAGATTCATACGGTCTAAAATCATCCGTATTATACTTTACAGCAGTTGCACAATCTCCTATTGTAATATCCCCACAACGCCTGTTTGTAGCAAACGGACATTGATAGCATGAATTTCGAAAAGTTTCATTATATATGAAACCTTTAAAATAAACATTCTCTTCTGCATGAAAACACTGCTTTGATTCATCACAATATTTGATCAACAACTTAAATGATGATTTATCTTTTGGTCCTTTTACCCGAAATTTAATATCGCTAATTGTTTTCCCATTCCGCTGGGCATCTATGTATTTGTCCCACAGAACGCCGCTCGGTGCTCCATGACAAATCAGGTCAACAGTAATAAGCTCGTCATAATCCATTCCCAAATAAGCATACAAACCAGCAATCTGACAAGGTGTACCGCTAAAGAGAACCTTTCTTTTATTTTTCAGAAAATCTTGAACTTTAGTGTAGTTATGTCCAATATCAGATTGTACATATTTAGCACCTTGAAGCTGTACCAAATCGTTCACTTTTTCAACATATATGTGACGAACATGAAAAGCATTGTCGAAGGCCGCGCCAAAAACCACTCCACCATCCTTTAAGACATGATATGCAAGTGTATAGAATGCTCCCCCAGATGCGCTCCGACTCTTTTGCAGTTTTTTGCTTACTGCTTTTATTGCAACTATGTTTTCCTTTTGGAACGATGCCAAATGATTAGTCGATTCCTGTGGACACCTTTTTACACATAATGAACAATCAACACATCGTGCGTGAGCCACTTTGGGATACAAAAAGCCTTCTTCATCCGCTTGCATGGTAATACACTTACTTGGACAGATTGAAATACACGCCTGACAACCCGTACAATTGTCGATACTATGTTCAATGTTCATATTGGTTCTTCGTTACCCTCATCAATGTATTTAACAAATATTTTTCCGATTCCTGAATATAATCATCGAATAAAATATGGTCTTTATCATCAAGCGATTGAGACTGCAGATGATCAATCAGTTCATCAACCGTTTCATTCCCAGAAACCAGCCTATTTTTTAAATTAACTCTCTCCAGCAAATTTTCCATTCGTAAGCCACGCTTAGTATGAGCTTTTACTATGAATTCTTTTTCAAAAATTATTGAAAACGCAGTTCCATGGAACGAGTTTGTAATGATGTAGTGTGCATGTTGAATCGCATAGAGAAACTCTGCCGGTCCCACATTATCGGAGTGTATGCCAACATAGTTGCGCGGATTTGCCGATGTGCCAATGTCCACAATTGCCAAACCTAATTTCGCGCCTATTTTTTTGATTTTTTCTCTGAATGTTTTGTCCTGCTCTACACAATAAACTAAAATGTATTCTTTAGGCAATGGAAACTCAGTCACCTTTTCTGCCCACGCTTCTTTTGATAGCAAAAAAACCGGATCACAAACAACTGTTGTTTTATGTTGGTTTACGTCACTCAAAAGGCTCTTTGCTTGATCTTCACGGACTGAAACAGCCTCGAATTCCTCCAAACGGTGGTTAAGGTAATCCAACTTATCCCTCTCGATTGACTTTACTCCAAAACTACTGGCATAACTCAATTTTACTTTCGTTTTATCAACGAAATCCAAGCAAAATACCGGAAATGCACTTTTCACTATGTCTGGATTCCATACTTGATCGCTTCCAAGAATGAAACCATCATATTCGTTATTTGCCGCCGCAAGTTGTTCTTCAGTGGTATAGCATTTAGCACTTAGGCAATGTACATTTCTCCAAAACAATTCAAATGCCTGTTTTTTTGAAATCCGACTCCGATAGGTAAGCAGATATTTGAGCAATGCTTTTGTATTCTTTAAGTTTTTTTTCAACTCTAAAGAATACATTTCCATAATATCGTCCGGTTGGTAGTCAATAATTTCCGCACTAATGTCTGCAATCCTATTGACTGCTTCACAAGTAGCTACCGCTTGTAAAGCCGAGCCGTAATTATATGCTGAATGTATTGTTACAATTCCGATTTTCATCGTGTACATCCTCCAACCGTCACACACCTTCCTGCCGCTAAAACCTCAAAAGCGAAAACAACTGCTATATACAAATAAAAGCCGTTAAAAAAAGCAGTGCCAAATATCATGAGCGTGAATAAAAACGAAAAAAAACAGTCTCTATGGCCTCTATGTAGCGTCAGTATAGTATTCAGAAGCATATAAATATATCCAATCAATCCAATAACGCCTGTAGCAAGTAGCAGATTAAAAAAATCATTATGCGACCAAATTTTAACGCCATACAAATTTTCGTGGAGTTGATAGGTATAGCTAAATCCATTTCCGAACAACTTCAAATACCAGTTTTCTGCAGCGAATCTATCAATATCACCTTTCCAAAGTGTTGATCGAAAATTCGTGAGTCCCGATAACCAATCCCTCGCATATGGATTATTAATCGTTTCCATAAATTTATCAGCCATACTAGTATATGGAAAAATCATAATAACTACCGCAGCCATAATAGCAATAACCGCTCTGCGCTTTGTTTTATGAGTTATCCACTGACGAAGTTCAAAATATAAAATCACAGCTAATGGCAGCATAAAAGTTCTTGCCTGCGAAGCAAATAAAAATAAAGTCAATAATGTTACTGAAACAACATGAAAGCTGTTTTTCTTGTATAGAGTCAAATTTGCAATCGACAAAATCATCGTAGAAGCCATCGAATGTGATGTAACCATGAATCCCTTGTAGGCCCCTGTTAGTTCATAATTAGTACCATATAAAAGGCCCACAAAATTAATAACAATTACAAGAATTGTAGAAAGCAGTATTTGTTTTTGGCAAGATTGGAATGCCTCATATAATGCGACCCGATTTTTTTCTTTCCAAATATAGGTAAGCAGCAGAATTGTTGTGGCCCAGTAAATACAGTTTTCTATATTCAAAGATAGTTCTGTCGACAAAACCAAACCATTAAAGGCAAAAAAAATCATGAACAAAATAACAAACATGCTGGGAATCTGTATTTTCCCATTGATCAAAACCTTTAATATGATCAACAAGACGAGCAATAATACAAGAACTTGATTTATAGAAAAAGGTATAAGCTTACCAATAGAAGATGTAAGTGGAAAAAAGACTAATACGCACGCTATCATCAAATCAATGTTTCCACTAGTCTTATTGGACTCCATAATTTTTTATAACCTCTTCATAAGCATGAACCACTTTCTCACAATAATGTTCCATTGAAAACTGCTCACATGCTGTCCGGTAGCAATTTCCATATAACATCGGAGCTTTAGATTCTGCCATTTTTAATACGCTAGCTAATGCCTGTACATCCCCCGCACTAAATGTCCAACCTGTTTCCCCCTCGGTTATCAGCTCCGGGATCCCGCCCAAAGCACTTCCTACAACAGGGACACCACATGCAAACGCCTCGATAACACCGTATGGACAGTTTTCTGGTGTCTGAGACGGAATAACAGCAAAACGAGAGCCAAAAATCAAATCGGTTAATTCGTGCCCATTTTTATATCCAATTAGCTTAACCTTTTCGCTCAATCGGTGTTCCGCAATAAAGTTCTTAATATTACTCTCCTCTGGACCTTCCCCAACAATATAAATCGGTATCGTATTAATTTTAGTAATTGCCTGTAATAATGTTATGATTCCCTTTTCTCTTGAAAGACGGCCGAAGAAAATCATATATTTTCGTTCGGGCCACGATTCGACATTAATTTTGTTTATCCTTTTCGCATTATGCATAACACGAATTTTTTTCTTGTCAAAACCATCTTTTTCATAAACATCCGCAATATACCCAGACGGAACTATCAAGCAATCAATTTTGTCATAAACCTGTTTGAATTTAGATACATATCCCTCAATGGTCCCAGCTAAACTCATAGAGAGCGATCCTTTTATACAGCGACCAAGCAGGCAATGATAATATTTCCCAGTGCTGCACTGCGTACAGCATTCCTGATAATGCATATAAATTTGCGGACAAATATTAGTGGCATCATGGGCAGTCATAATAACAGGAACTCTCAACTCTTTTGCCGCATCAAAAATTGAGCATGATAATTGTCGGTGATAGTTGTTAATATGTATCAAATCCGGTTTTATATCTATTATCATTTTTTTCAATTTTTGTTTTGCTTCATTAGAATAGATTGTTTTGCTTAACGCACGAATCTTTTCCAGAGGTGTTTTGGCTCCCACATATTCTTGATGTGACACGAAATATTTTTCGTCTATAGCAGGTTCGTTTTGTTTATCATCCATAGAAAAATAATGCACTTCATGCCCATGCTGAGCTAGAACCTCACCCAAATCAAAGTAATAGGTTTCGGCTCCTCCGCGGCGATAATGGAACTTATTTATTAGAATTATTTTCATCTTTAATCCTTTTCACTGTTGACAATTCCTAGCATTTATAGCGCACCATCAATTGAGTAATGAATTATAAAGCTCCTCCATCTGCTGTGCAATCATCTCGAACTGATGGTTTTTTTCCACATATGTTTTCGCCATGTTTCCGTAACATTTTCTTTCAGCGTCACTCATTGTTTCCGCTTTTCTAAGAACTTCACTTAAATTTTCTACGTTCTTATTCTCAAACGTCAATGTTTTTCCTTGTGCAACATCCATGTTTTCTGCAATGTTACTAACAATACAGAGTTTTCCATAGCTCATCGCTTCTAGCAAAGCGATGGACATTCCTTCGAGTTCTGACGGAAGACAAAAAGCATATGCACCTTTAAACAGCATATCCTTTTTCTCGCCAAGAATCTCCCCCGCAAAGACGATACGCTCATCGCCTTTAAGCATCCGCATTATTTTTTGATGATACGGATTATTCGTATCAATCTTGCCAGCTATAACCAGCTTTTTCGTTGTTTCTAAATGTTTGTACGCTTCTATCAAATAGTGCAGCCCTTTTTCCTCTACTATACGAGCAATAAATAAATAATATTCATTTTCTTCAAGACCCATGTCGCACAGTAATGCTTCATTCCAAACACTAATATCCGGCATTTCAATTCCCGTCGGAATATAAACAGCTTCCTTACCGTAAATATCTCGAAAATAATATTCAATTTGTTTGGATACTACTGTTAATTCATCACCCATGTTATAGGAGAGCTGCTCCATAAGGCGTAGCATACTTGATGTAAAGCGTCCCCATTTTGCACGCTGGTATTCAATTCCATGTGATTGAATCACAACTTTCTTTCCACACAACTTCGCCATAAATGAAAATATTGATGGTCCCAACGCATGGTAATGTACTATATTATAGTCCCGAAACATTTGGTCAAACGAAGCCATCATAACTAGAGAAATCTTCTCAAAGAACTTTCCTTTAAATGACGGTACTGTTTTAATATGAAATCCACCATAACTACCTGTCACATTTCCATAATGCTTTGTTGTGTACACTGTAACCTCATGCCCATGTTCAACAAGTTTGTTAGCCAGTTCTTCTGTATATTTTTCAATACCACCACTCATCGGAATCCCTTTAACCGCAATATAAGCAATTTTCACAAATGATCCCCTGTCTTTCCAAGATTTAATTCACGTTAAATAATCGTAAACACAAGTTGGATATCCAAACCACAAAAATTAGTCAACTTGCATAAGCAGTGTATTCAATTCTTTTCCAAGACTCCCGAATTACAGGTTAAACCGATGTACCATCACCTCTAATAACTATATTCTCCCTTGTCTCCGTTTTTTGTGTTTAAATCGTCCCCATCCTGATATCCTTTTTTACTTAACACAACACGAATTGTCTGCCATATAAGACGAAAATCTTGTCCCAAGCTAAGATTTTTCAGATACTCGCGGTCATAGGCAACTTTTTCATAATCATCTAAGAAATCGCGTCCGTTAATCTGTGCCAGTCCGGCGATACCAGGCTTTAGTTGATATATCCCATAACGCTGTCGAAGCGAATGAATGTCCCCTTCGTTAAAAACCAGTGGACGCGGCCCCAACAAACTCATATCTCCTTTGAGAACATTCCATAACTGTGGTAGTTCATCTATACTAGTACGACGCAGCAGTTTTCCTAATGGAGTAATATACTGGTCACTATTTTTAAAATTTCGAGTAGGAACATCTTCCGGAGCATCGGATTTCATACTTCGAAACTTTATTAACACAAACCCTCTATTATTTTGCCCCACACGCATTTGCTGGAACCAAACCTTTTCACTAGGTGAGTCTAGCTTAATAGCAATACCAACTAATAGAAATACTGGAGATAATAACACAAGCATCGCAAAAGAAATCAATATATCTAATAATCTTTTGACCTTTAAATATCGCTTCTGTTGATGTGTTAATTCAATCCACTCATTCTTAGTATCAGATAATCTCTTAGTTAAGCACTCCACCATCTTAAGTTCTTCTCCTTTTCTCTCGTTCTTGCTTTACATAAAAAAACGAAAACACAAAAAGCGAAGCGAAAACAAAACGAAACCGAAACAAAACAATAAAAAATGCAATGTCTAATTTCCCACCACCTATTTTTCACCTAAAAAAGGCTTGACAAGCCTCTTCTCTTTTTACAATTCCTCACCACATCCTAGAGCCCGTTTTAAAACCTAGTCATTGTGTGAGAAACAACGATTAATAGGACGAGAGCATGAAAGGGCACGAAATAAGCGAACAAGAATGGAATAGAATCAAACCCCTGTTCCCACCGGAAAAGAAGCCACAAGGAGGTCGGCTCGGAAAAAGCAACCGGGAAATGCTCAATGCAATCCTATATTGGCTAAATACAGGAATTCCCTGGCGGGATCTGCCGGAACGATTCGGACCGTGACAAAGTGTATATAGCCGGTTCCGTGCATGGACAAAAGCCGGAGTATGGAAAAATATCCTCACAGCCCTGATTGAGCAGGATTCGGTGGACGAAACAACGTTAATGCTGGACAACTCTACGATCAAGGTTCACCAACACGCCAGTGGGGCTAAAAAAAAGGGGATATCACGAGGAAATCGGGCGGGGCAGGAAAGGCTCGACCACGAAAGTCCATGCGGTAACGGATGGACTTGGGAATCCATACACCATTCACGCTTCATGGTTGAAATTGAAATCGGCGTTCTTTCCAAACATTGCCTGTCTCACTTCATTTCCTCGGAAATAAAATCATCTACTCCATTTTTCACAAAAAAATTAATGTTTTTACACAAAATAAAAGCATTATATCTATCTAATAATTATAAAAAATGGTTCCCAACAGATACACATCCTGTCATTAGAACCATTTTGAGATGGGAACAGGCTGCTCTACATCAGGAGCATCCCCGTTAAAAAGAGATTGGGCATTGCATTCAAGCTTCCCGCACACTGCATTGTCAAACTTTCTTGTGATCAAACGCATTGCTTTCGTTAGCTGAGGGGGGCGCTTATCAGGAGAATGCGTATCTGAAGCGATCACATGGACCACTCCATGCTTAATCAACCTGTACACAAAATTTCGTTGCATTGTATCTCCCACAATGGAATCAGCATTTACTTGTAAATAGGCGCCCGCCTCGATCCAATCCAATGCAATATTCGGGTTTTTCTGCACATATGGATATCGCTCAATATGCGCAATCAGCGGTATCACGCCACCAAGAGTCAACTGATAAATAACATTTGTATCCCACTGGGGTCGAAGCGTCCTCGGCATCTCAAGAAGCATTACTTTCGTTTTCTGAAAGCATAAAGGCAGAAAATCCAAATCAAGAATTGTTGGCGAAATTCTCACTTCAGCACCGAACTTTAAACGCACAGGCAATTCAGAGCGAAATACATAATCAGCTAGGTATCTTGCAGAACGGTACCTTTTATCAATAAAATCCTCTAAATTCTGGCTGTCAGGATTAAAATGTGGCGTACACACAATGTCGGTGATTCCGGCATCGTTCTGCATTCGTAATAGTTCCATAGAAACTTTGGCGTTTTTAGCACCATCGTCTATTGCAGGTAAAATGTGGCAATGTAAATCCGTCATCGGTCAGCGTTCTCATATGAATAGTTGTAGCTGTAATAGTAACCGTTTTTCTTTTCGGTCGATTTTGTATCAAACCCGTTCAATACCGCACCCAGGATATTAGCATTTACCGCATCGAGATTCTTTTTTGCAAGCCCGACCTCATCAAAGGTCGCATAGTTTTGCCGCACTACCAAAATAACACCGTCGGCATATTGACTTAAAACCGCTGCATCCGTTACCACGGAAACGGGCGGTGTATCGAAAATGATGTATTCATAATGCTTATCGAGTTCATCAATCAGGTTCTTCATTCGAGGAGACCCCAGCAATTCTACCGGGTTCGGTGGAATCGCATCCGCGACCATTACATGCAGGCCGAGGCCCTTCATGTTGATGATAGATTCGGCCAAAGAGCCATCCGCAAGAGCACTGGTTATCCCCTTGTAGGCAGAATTGTCTATTTTCAAATACCGATGGATAACCGGCTTGCGTAAATCGCAATCGATCACAAGGACACGGCTCCCCGTCTCGGCCAAAGACACAGCCAAATTTAACGCAACACTGCTCTTTCCTTCACCCGGGATCGCGCTGGTAAAGATAAGCTTTTTGCAAGCCTTACCCATGGCCATGAAATTAAGGTTTGTTCGCAGGCTCTTGTATGCTTCCTGATACTGGAAAGGAGTATTCTTATTCATCAAAACAAATTCTCGCCTTATTGGTTTTGATTTTTTTGCCATCATCTCTCCCCCTTCATATCAATCTGAGGAATTACGCCAAGAACAGTAAGCCCTAATTTATTCGTGATATCATCATCTGTCATGAACTTATTGTTCAGAAGATACCGCAAGATTACGATGCCGACTGAAATGACCAAACCAAGCATCCCAGCAAGTACTGTGTTTTTGGCTTTGCTGGGAGAAACAGGCACCGTCTCTGCTTTGGCCTTCGATATTATCTCTACGCTGCCGGCTTTCACTGTTTGGATAATAATCTCCGGTGCTTGCTCAACGATATCTGCTGCAATCGCTCGCGCCCTCTCGGGATCTGTATCCTTTACGGTGATTTTCATTACCTGTGTGGAATTCACAGATTCAATGCGCACTCTTTCTACCAAATCGTTGTACGACATGTTAAGGTTCAGATTTGAAATCGTTTTGTCCAGCACCGTATCACTGGTAAGGATAACTGCGTATGTATCTACCAGCTTCGTAGCCGACGTGAGCTGATCATTTGTAATGGGCGCTTGTGCAGCAGCCTGGTCCTCTCTCGAGTTAACAATCAACGTAGCACTGGCTTCATATTGCGGTGTCATTGCAAATGTACTGACGAGATATCCCGCAACGGCAAGCAAAATGGTAACAACAAGAATGACCAGTAAATTTTTCTTTAATAGCCGCAGTATTTCAAGCAGATCTATGGTCTCGTACTCTTCCTTCAAGCGTTTCCCTCCGTTGTCTGGCATCAACTACATAATTTGCATTATGTCTTAGAAAAAAAGCCGTCGAGCGTTTCGACAGCTATGACATAATTTGCATTATGTCTTTATATCTGCGGCAATCAATGTGCGTCTACCGCTAACAACCAAAATAAAGGCACACTGAAAGAGACCTTGCACAAATTGTGGTCAACATTTTTCAGTGAGCCTGTTTGTAATGCAAAAAATACAAAATGCCGTTGACCATATTGATAAAAAGGCCTATAATGGTTATCGATAATATGTAAGAAATTCTGGCTGCCAATGCAGAATGATTACATAATGCAAATTATGTGATTGCCGACCGCTCTTCCCGGGCGGTTTTATTTTTTCAAATCAAGAGCTGCATTCGCGCCAGCTGGCTTAACTGCTCATTTCCGGAAGTCAAAGTATAAATACGAGTTGTATTCACGTTGCTGTGCCCCAAGACATCAGCCAGCCGGACGATATCTTTATGCTGTTTGTAGAAGATACGGGCAAAAAGGTGCCGAAGGTTGTGAGGGAATACTTTCTCCGCTGCTACTTTGGCATATACGCACAACCTTTTCATTGCTGCCCAGATGCTGGAACGGTTGGTTGGGCATCCGTTCCGTGAAACAAACACACTGCCTTTGCAGATTGAGCGCTCTTTGCAATATTTGCTCAGACGGATACACAACGCTTTTGGAATCAGTATTCTTCGGATTTTCCCCTTGCAGCTTACTTGCGCTTCCTGACGTCTCAAAGCTTGCACGGTGATATACTGCAGCTCACTCACACGGATGCCGGTAGCACAAATCGTTTGCAAAATTAAAGCAAGCTGCATATTTCCTCTTTTTTGGGCGGTTTCTACAAGATTAAAATATTCTTCACGAGTCAATTCCTTTTTCTTGTCACAAAAGCTTTGCCTTTGTTGCTTTATCAAACGCACACGGCACTCGTAGGCTCCCATATATGCCAATATACTGTTCACAGCAACCAGCATGGAGTTGATACTGGCCACCGCATAATCCGCCTCAATCAGATGCGTCTTATAGTCAATCACCTTTTCTTTATCTACACGCTTGTCTTCCGGCAAAAATGAATAGAAAGCAAGAATATCCCTGTTGTATTTTTCAAGGGTCGCTTTCGATTTTTCATCTTGCCGCTGCTGTGTAATGAATGCTGAAATAACGTCCTGTGACAACACCATACGCTTCATAATACTGCCTCCCAGATTTAATTGTCCGCCATGAAACAGGTTCGACTCTTTATTGTACCCACCTAAGCCGCCAGGATAGATAACGCGATCAATTTATGTGCCGCTTTCACACCTGGTAAATTTTGGTTGATTTCTATATCTCTCAATACAACTCTTATCTTCCGCCTTCCGTCACAATACCTCCCATTGACGTATTGGCGATACCTCTTGAAGCACTGCACCAACATGAGATGTTATCACGACCTGATTTCCTGCATGGTTTGCCTTGAAGCATAGAGCCGGCCATGTTTGAAACAAAAAACACCACGCTGTACAGTTGTTTTTCAACTGCAGCGTGGTGCTTTTTCCGTACTAAAAATCAAACCATCCTTATAACGGACGAAATCTCTGACAAGCGCGTGGAGTGTTCCGCCTGTGTCTTTAGATATGTGACTGCCCAGAGGAACCGCCTGTTCCTTCGGCGGCCCATATCCTTCAATTCATCAGCGTCTCTGCCTGGAACTCCCGATAATATATCCTCTGCAGCCCCTCGTCCCAGGAGCCAGAGGGGGAGGATTCGTACAAAAGAGCCACGCGCCCGTCATTCAGCTCGGACAGGCAGCTGTAGGCATACAGCGTTCCCGCCGGCGTTACGTCATACTGGTATTCCCAGTCGATCCGGTATTTGCGGGCGCCGCCGGGGTATGCGCCGTCCTCCTTGAGCAGCCCCATGAAAAGCCTGCCGTTTGTGCGGTCCTTCCGGTTTGCGCAGGACAACAGGAGCGCCGGATATTCCTTCCCGTCCGCACGGGAGCGCACCGGACTGCCGAGCCGGACGGCCGACATCTGGCAGTTGATGCCCGCGCTGTTGTTTCCAAATGTGGATTTGACGTCCCGCCAGGTCTGTCCGCCGTCCGTGCTGGTCGCCTCGACGACGGTTCCGCCCAAAACAGACGTGTTGCGCAAAAACAGCTTGAGGCTTCCATCCGGCATTTCCACCGGAGCCGCTTCGCTCAGCCCGTAGATGGAGGAAACGCTTTCGCCGTGCTTCCATGTCCGGCCTCCGTCGTCGCTGTAAATGACCTCTGCATCCGGCGCGCCCTGATAATAGACCGGCACGATCAGCCGCCCCGCATAAGCGCCGTTCTGTATTTGCAGCCCGCGCCCGGGACCGAGGATATAATACCGGGAGCTTTCCCGCTTTACCATGCCGGAAATGATTTTGTCCGTATGCCAGCTGGCGCCGCCGTCATCGCTGTAAAACTGCATGATATAGCTGGTGTTGTACATCTGCAGCTCCGAGTCCTCGTAGAATATCTTCATCGGTACTTCCACAGGCCCTGCGCTTTGGTTTTCGGCGTTCTGGGCCACGGTCAGCAGCGTTCCGTCCCTGCAAAGCTCATACTCTTTTGTAAGGCTGTACGCCGACATCCCTCCCAGCGACAGGTTCGCATCGCTGACGGGCGTGCCCACCGCCTTGTACGCCCTGGGCGTCCCGTTCAGATGGTAGACCGGGTAACGGCCGTTTTCGTCCGGCGCGCCGTAGATATCCGCAGCGTAGTTAAAACGGCTCCGGTCTGTGTTTTCGTTGATATTCCCCGTCTGCCCGTTGGCGTTCCCCTTCCGGTTCTGGTCGGAAAGCAGAAGATATTTTTTGCCCCCAATCGTACAGAAGCCGTCCCCCCTGGCCACGCTGCGCATCTCGGTGCCGCCGGACGCATCGGCCAGGTGCTGGAACAGGCCTCCGTTCCAGGCCCAGGCGTCGGCAAGCAGCAGGATGCGCCCGCCGCCCAAAGTATCCTGAACGATCACCGCGTCGATGAAAGATGCGGATCTCTGGCGGTACCCGTTTTCATCCGCATAGTCCAGCATGTGCATCGCATCCGGCACGAACGCATCCTGCCAGCCCTCCATCGCCCCGTATCCGGCCGCGTTGGGCTTGCGCCGCAATGCGATATCGATGTTTTCTGCCGAATCCCCGCCGCTGCCGAAATTGGCGTCCGCCCCGGCGATCAGCGTCCCGTCAGGAGTGTTCCACAGAAACGGGATGCGGAAATGCGCCGAGCCCGTCGCGTCCCCCGCATAAAACACGAAAGCGTCCCCGCGCTGCGTCTGTGCGGTGCGGGCGGCCAGCTCCTCGTCCGGGAGCGCGCCGGCATAGATCTCCAAACGCTCGATCGTCCCGGTGAAGGGATATCCCTCCGGGTCGTTGCCGCGCACCGTCTTGCCGACGCTGCAGCTCGACCAGGAGGCCGCGTCGCTCAAAAAGCGGTAATCCGCCCCCGTTTTTTCCAGCGAGGCCCCAAGAACACCGTTGGCAAACAGGCGGTACCCTGTATCGCGCCCCGCTGAAAAGGCCACTGTGTTCCACTCTCTGGCATATATCGTGCAGGACGCCTCATAAAAGGGGTCGTCCCTATCCCGGTATTCAAAGCCCAGCCTGTCGTTGTTCTGGTAGATATGAAAATGCGCCGCTGCCTGTCCGGGGTCGCTTACGCTGAACAGCGAACCGATGCCCGTATTCGTATTTTTGAATTTCACGATGACCGTCATCTCGTCCAGAGCGGCGATTCGGCCCGCGAGCGTCTGCTCCAGCGCCACCGCCTGGGACGGAGTTTCTATGACGATATTTTCTGCGGCGTAAAGCAGCTGCGGGGCCTGTCCCCAGCGTTCCCCGGTAAGCTGCGCCGCCTGCTGCTGGCTGAGCGCGCGGGGAATAAAGGCAACTGCCGCGATGCGCCCCACAAACCCGCCCGCGCCCGGCAGGCCGCCCTCCACATTTCCGATGCTGAGGAACTTCAGCCCGTTGACCGTTTCATTGGCGTTGAACCAGGAGGCATAGTCCGGATACTGCGTAACGGCGCTCCCGTCGAAGCTGGTGACCGTTTTGCCTTCCGTAACGCCCGGCTGCGATGCATCCACACTGTACACAAATGTGTGCCAGCTGCCCGACGCCCTGGTGTCTGCAAGATTTGCCTGCATCCCGCCCGGGAACTGGACGCGCTGCCGGTCCACCGACGGCGCCGCATTCGCCAGAAGCGCCCCGCACCCTTCCGTCTCTGCGGACCCTCCCGCGGCAAAAATGATTTGGTTCGTGTCCGCCGTCGTATTGTAGCGAACCAGCAGCGTACCCTGGCTGCTGGCCTGCAGGCGCGCCATATCCTCCGCGGAGCCTTGCAGGCATCTGGCGCCGTCGAACACCTGGTCCTGCCCTTCCAGCACATAGGCAAAGCCGGTGCTGCGGGCCTCGTCCAAAAATTGAGCAAGCGCGGCAGGCCCGCCGTCCGGCGCGGCCTGCTCCGCTCGGGCCGGGACGAACGCCCCCGCCCACAGAATGGATGCGGCGCACAGAGCTGCCGCCAAACGCTTTTTCATGGACTGCGCCTCCTTTTCATCTTACGCGCGGGACGCGCGCGCCTGCGTCTCCCCCGCGCTTGTGCTTTCGTCCTTCTCCTGCGTCCGGAAGGCGTGGAATTCCCGCAGACAGCCACAGTCCGCGATGTCATAACGCGTTCCCTTCCGGGGCGGGTAGGCGCGCGTGGCGCGATATCGGTTGTCCGTCATACAGATCTCCCCCGTCTGGCGAAGCTGCAAAATCCGTTCGTCGAAACAGAAAAAGGAATTTCCCTCCAGCGCGATGCGGCGGTGGAAGAACCAGCCGCCGGAATGCGCCGCCTTCGGGCAGGCGACAATGGGGGCCGCCCCCCACGCGGGGATGTAGGAGCAGTTCACAAAACGGTTGTTTTTGAAAACCAGCTCCCGCGTTGCGCCGGATTCATACCAGTATTCCGCCTCGCCCTCCAGATACACCGCCGCGCCGGGGACTTCAAACAGGCAGTCCTCCACAAGGGCGCTGCGGCAGGTGAGCAGCATGCCTCTGGCCCGGTTTCCGCGGAAAACGCACCGTTTCACCGTCACCTCCGGGGAAAGTGTAAGGTTCTCAGCCACCCAGCGGCCCTCCTCCGGCAGCGGCGGCGGCGTTGCCAGCTCCACCACCATTCTTCCCGCCTTGTCCTCCGCCACACTGCGCACCTTTCCCTGCCATGCCGGGCGCAGCACGTTTGCCTGCATCAGCGCCAGAACGTCCCCCTCCCGTGCCAGCTGCACGCCGCGCTGCATGGGGTGGCCCCAGTCCAGCAGCAGGCGGCGCGCGCCCGGCCGGCCGCGCACCACGGCATAAAAGCCGTGCACGTTCAGCCCGTCGTCCATCTGGTTTTCAAACCGGCAGCCCTCCAGAGCGACCTTCCCTCCGCAGTTGACGAAATGCGCGGCGTCAGCCGCTGCCGAAAAGCACCGTCCCGTCCCGGGTGAGGGCGTCACGTCGAACCGCTTCAGTGTGACGTTTTCGCACCGCTCGGCCAAAAAGCCCATGCCTGCGGCATGATGGACGCGGATGTTCTCACAGCAGATATCCTTGGAATCCGCGGCATAAACGGCAGGGGCAGTGCGGGGATGGTGCCTGAATACCAGCCGGTTGCCGGCGCGGCTGCCCGCAAAAAAATGCTCCCCGCCCTTCAGCGTGATCTGCACCAGGTCTCCCGCCGCCGCCTTTATGGCCGGGTGCAGCCCCACCTTCTGGGTTTCGGTACAAAAATACAGGTCCTCCGTTCCCCAGGCCGGCGCGCGGGTCTTTGCATCCATCTCCAGCCACAGGTGCATGGCGCGGCGGAAATTTTCTCCCGTAAAAACAAGGCGGCCGTTTTCCACATGCCAGGGATATTTTTCCGGGTCGATCCACACCGTCATCTGCTGCGGGCGGACCTCCCGTATCACGCCCTCCGAATAAACGGGACGCGCAAGGTCCAGGGAAAAATTCTCAAGTCGCACGCCGCTGCTGTGCGCGACGCGGCACGGGAGCATCTGTGCGTGAAAGACCCACCTGCTGCCTCCGCCGTCCAGTGTAAAATCGCGAAAGCCCTCCAGCAGCAGCCCCGCCGCCTGCCCGCCGCACGCATCGTGGTTCGAGATGTTCCACCGATGCAGCGGCAGGCCCTGCGGGTAAAAGTGATATATCCCCGGCTCCATGCGGAGGCGGACGCCGGGCCTTTCCCGGAGCGTGGACAGCAGCGCCCCGAGGCGCGCCGCCAGGGAAACGTCGTCCCCTGGCAGGACGCCCCAATCTGCGGCGTTGATCGTTTCCATTCCCATCAGCCTTCCCTTTCTCTGCGCGCCGCTTACTGCCAGACCACCCGGTCGATCTCCACCCAGCGCCCGCTGGACTCCGGCGACTTTTCCGCCTTTACCGTAATGCGCACCGTATGTGTACCGGGCTCCAGCGTGCCTGTATCGTACAGAACCTGCTGCAGCATCATTTCCGGAGCATAGGCGTCGATATCCGCAGCCGCTGCGCCGTCCACCGTTATCTGCGCCCGGCCGCACCACGGCCCCTTGAGGCCGTAGATCACCGCATTGCTTCCCTCGAAGCTGAATTCGATGTGCGCTTTCCAGGTATTGCTGGAGCTGTCATCGTCGTGATAACTGCCCGGGACCGACTGGTGCTTCCAGACGGAAAACTTTTTCAGATTCGGGTTTTCGTCGTTCCAGACGACCTTATTTATAACGGGCGCGCCGTTTTGGCTGTCCGACAATTCAACCTTGTCGAATTCGATCCACGTATCGGAGGACGCTTCGTTTTTTTCTCCCGCGACTGTGAGCGTCACCGTGTGTTCCCCATAAGGCAGCTCACCGGTGTCAAACAAAAGCGCCTGCTCCTGCGTTGTACCGGCATAGGCGTCGATGCGCACGGGCGCCCCAAAGTCCACCTGTGCGTCCGCCATGCCGCACCAGTTTCCCCGAAGCCCGTAAAGCTTCGCCCCGGTGCCTGTAAAGGTGAATTCCACAAAGCCGTCTTTTTCTTTACAGGACGCATCGTCGTTCCGGTAGCTGCCCGCCGACGCCTGCTGGTTCCAGTTGGCGCTGTAAGACAAATAGGGCGAGTCGTTGTTCAGTGTTACCGTCCCGCCCCCCGGCGCTTCCTGCGTTGTGAAGCAGGCCGTCCCGCTCGCCGCGGAACCAGCCTGGTTTTCCGCCGTTACCCGCCAGTAATACGCCGTTCCCGCTTCAAGCTCCCGCGCGGCCTGGTAGCGGCACGCCGTGCCTGTGTATGTATCGATCACGGGTGCGGAAAGGTCTGCGTTGGGCGATACGGTAAGGCGGTAGTTCCGCCCGCCGTCCACGGGCGTCCACGCAAACGCCTGTGCCGTTCCCGCGCCGCCGGCGCCGTTCCCGGGGCTCAGCAATTCCGGTTGTCCGGGCGCTTTTCCCGGCGCGACGGAGCTGAACGTGTACACCACAACACTCTCTCCCGGTATGCCGCCCGTATAGCTTCCGCCCGTCACGGCTTCGCAGCCGGCGAAGAGGCTGCGGTACTCCGGCGCCGTGTCCCATACGCTTTCTCCGCTCAGCACCATCGCGCTTACGCAGTCCATCTGCTCCGGTACGTTCAGCGTAAGCTGTGTGGCGTCCCATTTGTTCAGCACGATCACGCGCAAGTCTGTCTGCGCCGCGTTGCAATATGCGTAGACCCGCACCTTCTCCGCGCTGCTGGACGCGCCCAGCCGGTTTTCCAGAACATTCTGGTTGACGATCCTGTGCGCGGCCGCCGGGCCCGTCAGGCGCACAGTCTTTCCCTCCAGATACCACTGGTCCAGGTCGAACCAGCCGAACGCGTTTTCCGGACAGCCCGAAATAGACGCTTTGCTGGGATAATGCGAAGGCCAGGTGACGATGCGGGAGTACCTGCCGTCCCCGATCATCTCCAGCATCGCGTTCAGCAGCGCCATGCTGCCGCCCATGTCCCGCACATGTCCCGCGTTCCAATCGTCCTGAACCGGCGTCCAGCCGATGTTGCATTCGCCCAGAATGCCCTCTTTCCCCTCGATGGGTGTCCCCGGCTCCAGCAGCGCGTCGCTGTTCTTGTCAAAATACTTGTTCCAGCCGTAGAACGCATAGCGGTGGTCGTCATATGCGTCGAACGCCCCCTGCGCCGCCGAGACGAGCGCGCTGTTCCAGCTGTTCGACAAAATATTTTCCGGCGCCCGCTGCAGCACCAGGCGGTAATTGGGGTTTGCCGCCTTGACGATCTGCTGGAACTCCGGGAAAAGGCTGCCCAGATACCTGGCGTTGGCAACGCCGCCCGCGCCGTTGTTCCAGGGCTCGTTCCCCATGTCGAAGTAGCACAGCTCTATCCCTTCCTGCGCAATGTACTGCGCCATCGACGCCGTCAGCGCCTTTACCTTTTCCAGGCCGGCCTGTCCGCCGAAGGCGTCCAGCGATTCAATGGGTATCATGACGAAGGGCACGATGTCCTGCTGCTTGCAAAAGCGGATGAACTCCCGCAGGCCGAAGCTCCCGGCCGCGTCGCGGCTGTTCAGCCCGCCCCAGTACCGGTTCTCCGAAAGGGGTGTTTCCTGTTCCCAGTCAAAGGCCCAGGCGTCATACCCCCAGCGCATCATATCCAGCTCGCCTGCAAAAAAGCTCTGTTCCATCCAGTTTCCGTTCGCCTGCCACATGGCGTCGCTGATCATGGACATTTCGATATTGGTGCCCACCCTGCGCGCGCCGGCCAGGGGCGTCACGTCCGCTCCGTCCACGGTAACGATGACCTGCGCCGGCCCCGCCGCCCGGGCGGGAACGCCCCAGCTGCCCAGGACCGACGCCGCCAGAACAGCGGCAAGCATGCGGATAATTCGTTTTTTCTGTTTCATAGCGGCCTCCTTGATTTCTGTTTTATCATCTTTTCGGCCCGGCGCAGCGCCGGGCCGCCCAAAGCAATATAGCGTGGGTTGAGGATGCCGCAGACCCACACCGCCGCCTCCAGCACCCGGGCTGTGTATTCCCGCCCGTCCTGCGGGTCGTTCAGGCATTCGTCCAGAAGCCTGCCGTCCGCTGTGGGAACCAGCCCCAGTTCCCCGGCAAAATGGCCGCAGCCGCGAATCACGCGGCCCCCCGCCACAAAACCCGCGCTGACACAACCTCTGTCAAAATGCAAATATGCCATGTTCGTTTCAGCCGGGTCTTCGCCCGGAAATTCCGTTTCGTAGCACCGGGCGAACCCGATGGCGGCCGCGTTGACGTCGTTTTCCAACACGACGGGCACGCCGTAACGCCGCGAAAGAGCAGGCTCCACCGCCACACTGTGCAGTCCGCCTTCTTTATCCGCATGCCAAAAGCAGCCTTCCCGCACCACACCGGGCAGTCCCAAGCCAATGGAGCGGATATCTCTTTGCGCGAACAGGCCGTCCAAAAACGCCAGCACGGGCGTTCGCAGGCCGTCTGCTCCGGCCTTCAGAGGAACGGCCCGGACAATCTCTCCGTGCACATCCACCAACAGGCCGTGAGCCTGCCCGTCTGTGATACACACGGCCGCACCATAGTATTTATCCCTGCGCAGACTGTATTGCGCCGCTCTGCGGCCGCCACTGGAAGCGCCCAGGCCAGTGCGTTCCACCTCGCCGTCCCGCAGCATCTCCTCCAGCAACGCGCGCACCGTCGTGACGCTTACGCCCGTTGCCGCAGCAAGCTGCGCGCGGGTAGCAGCGCCTTTTTCCCGCAGCGCTCTGTGCAACGCGGAGCTGTTGGCCTGCTTCAGCAGGCCGGGGCTTGCATGGGAGTTTTCCACCAGCGGCACCTCTTTCGTTACTCTCTTTTATAAGTTTATAACAAAAGTATAAGTGTACGTCTTTGGTCTGTCAATCCCGCCCGCCGCAAAGCGCAAATAAATCCAAGAAAGCACAAAAAAGCCCGCGGCGCGGGCAGCGCCGGGGCATGCATTTTGTCGGGTTCAGCGGCAGAATTTTTCGATATAATTGTCCAGACAGTTCTGAATGATGCGTTTCGCCTCATCCGGCCCCTGTTCCTCGTCCACCACCGTGGTCTTGCCTTCCAGATTCTTATACACACTGAAGAAATGGCGCATCTCGCTGAAGATATGGCTGGGCAGCTCCGATATGTCACGATAGGTGTTGTAGGTGGGGTCCTCAAAGGGGATCGCAATGATCTTCTCGTCCATTTTCCCCTGGTCCTGCATGGTGATGACGCCGATGGGATAGCACCGTACCAGGCTCAGCGGCGCAAGCACCTCGCTGCACAGTACCAGCACGTCCAGCGGGTCGCCGTCGTCCGCAAAGGTGCGCGGGATCAGACCGTAGTTTGCCGGATAGTGGGTAGAGGTATAAAGGATGCGGTCCAAAATGATATGGCCGGTCTCCTTATCCAGCTCGTACTTTTTCTTTGAGCCTTTTTCAATTTCGATCACCGCGATGAAGTCTTCCGGGTTAATGCGCGATGGGCTGATATCATGCCAGATGTTCGTCATATTCGTGTCCTTTCTTCTGTGCGGGCCGGGGCCTCCCGCCCCGCATACTTCCGCGCCGCGGAATACCGCAAGAGCTCCGTTTCACGCAAGCATTATACCATCCGCCGCGCGCGGGTGCAAACAAAAGAACGGCGCACCGGTGCAAAGCATTTCCCGGCACGGCAACAAAATTTTGTACGATACGCACAAATCAAGCCATTGGATTTCGTCAGGATGTTCACGCACCGGCTGCGTCACAGCGGTTTTTCCACAAACATGCCGTCCTCCAGCACCGTCACAGCCGTAAAGCCGATATCCCGCAGCAGCGCCAGCGTTTCGTCAAAACGGAAACGCACGGCTTCGGTGCAGTGCGCGTCGGCGTTTACAGTGACGCGCGCGCCGCTTTTCCGCAGGGCTTCCAGCAGAAAGCGCGAGGGATACGGCTCACCGCAGTAACCGCGGAACATGCCGCCCGTGTTCACCTCAAAAACAGCCCCGGTGGCGGCGCAGGCGTCCAGCGCCTCCAGCGCCGCAGTACGGTAAACCGGATCCGCTTCATCAAACAGGTGTCCGCCGCAGTTGTTTTTTTTCACCAGGTCGAAATGGCCGATGATCTCCGGCCGGTATTTCCGGACGTTTTCAGCCACAAGTGCGTAATAGGCCCGGGCCATGGCCAGCGCGTCGCCGCCGAACATCTGCGCCACACAGGCGTCCAGAGCCTCCGGTGCGCCGTCCACGGCATAATACCGGCCTGTGGCTTCGTCCCGCAGGTAATGCACAGAGCCAATGATGTAGTCCAGCGCCGCGCGGTCGTTCACCGGGGCGAACCAATCAGCTTCCATTCCCACGGCAATGCGCAGACAGCCCGCGTATGCCTTTTGCAGCGCACGCAGCTCCTGCACATAGTGTTGCTCCGATTTGACGGAATAATCCAGATCGAACGGCGCATAGCTGTGGCCGGAAAAGCCGAAATCCGTGAAGCCGGCCTCCAACGCGGCCCGGGCCATTTCATCGGGCGTGTTCCTGCCGTCGCACAGATTTGTATGGTTGTGTGTGGAGGATGTCAGTCTCATTGCATCGTCTCCTGTTTCACCTTATGGTCAATGACATGGCGCGACGCCAGCTCGGCCCGGATGTCATCCAGCGTGATGCCTTCTGCGACCATCAGGACCAGCACATGGTAACACAGGTCGGAAATTTCGTAGATGGTTTCCTCCCGGCTGCCCTTCATGGCCCCGATGATGACTTCGGTGCATTCCTCACCCACCTTTTTCAAGATTTTTTCCCGCCCTTTTTCAAACAGGTAGGTGGTATAGCTGCCCTCGGGACGCTGGGCATTGCGGCCCTCCAGCAGCGCGTACAGCGCCTCCAGTGAAAACCGCTGCACCTCCTCGTCCCGGAAAAGCAGATTGGCAAAGCAGGAATCCGTGCCCAGATGGCAGGCGGGACCGTCCTTAATGACCTCCACCACCAGCGCGTCGCCGTCGCAGTCCGCCGTGACAGACACCACATGCTGCACATTGCCGCTCGTCTCGCCCTTGCGCCACAGCTCCTGCCGGGAACGGGACCAGAAGCAGGTGCGCTTTTCCCGCAGTGTGATGTCCAGACTTTCGGCGTTCATATACGCCACGGTGAGCACCTTTTTCGTGTAAAAATCCTGCACGACGGCGGGGATTAGCCCCTTTTCGTCGAATTTCAGCTCTTGTGTCGTCATTGCTGTTTTCTCCTTTTTAACAATGGGAAACATACTTTTTCAGCAGCCTTGCTGAATCTCTCAGCGCCGCAGGGGCGGCAGCGTCCCGCCGCTCGCGGTTCTGCATCAGCGAAAAACCGTTTCCCCGGCGGACCTGCCGAATCTCTCAGCGCCGCAGGGACGGCAGCTCCCCGCCGCATATCCATAAGCCTCCATTGAATTTCCGCTATACATCCGTCAGAATCTTCAAAACGGCAGCCGCCGCGTCCAGAATTTCTCCGGTTTTCCGGTTCTTTTCCTCCTGCCTGCGTTCTTTTGCAAAAACGGCTTGCTGCCGTTCGCGCTGCTGCGGCGTCAAGTTGTCTTTAAAAATCGGGGTTCCCCGTTTTTTCATTCCGGCACGCTTTCCTCTCCGCATTCACAGCCGCACCGGCACGCCGTTTTCAGTCAGATACCGCTTCAAATTTCCGATATCCACCTCGCCGAAATGAAAAATGCTGGCCGCGAGGCCTGCGTCCACGCCCGGCAGCGTGAACAGCGTTTTGAAATCCTCCATTTTGCCCGCGCCGCCCGATGCGATGATGGGCAGCGACACACGCTTCGACAGGGCTTCCAGCATCTCTAGGTCAAACCCCCGCTTCACGCCGTCGGTATCGATGCTGTTCAGCACGATCTCCCCCGCGCCCCCGGCTTCGCCGCGCACAGCCCATTCCAGTGCGTCCAGACCGGTATCCTCGCGCCCGCCTTTTGTGAACAGGTGGTATTTGCCGTCCACGCGGGCCACGTCCATGGAGAGCACCACACACTGGTCGCCGTATTTCTTCGCAGCCGCTCCGATGAGGGCCGGGTCTTTGATGGCCCCGGAATTGACGCTCACCTTGTCCGCACCCGCCTTGAGCACCCGGTCGAAATCCTCCAGCGTATTGATTGCCCCGCCCACGGTGAGGGGGATGAATATCTGCCGCGCCACGTCCCGCAGCACGTCTGTGAACAGACCGCGCCCCTCCACACTGGCCGTGATGTCGTAAAACACCAGCTCGTCGGCGCCGGCGTCGTTGTAGCGCCGCGCAAGCGCCACGGGGTCCTCAACGTCCTGCACGCCCTTGAAATTCACGCCCTTTACCACGCGCCCGTTTCGGATGTCCAGGCACGGGATGATACGCTTTGTCACCATAGAACTATTCCTCCCCCGCCGCGGCCAGCATATCCGGCAGGGCCAGCGCGCCCGTATATACGGCTTTCCCCACAATAGCCGCCTTTGTCCCCATTGCGGCCAGCGCGCGGATCTCGCTCAGTGACGAAATGCCGCCCGACGCCGTGACGCCGAGGCCCGGCACCTCCCGCGCCAGCGTCTCATACACGGACAGGTTCGTGCCCTGCATCGCGCCGTCCCGGGCGATATCGGTGTATATCACGTTTCGCACGCCCGCTTCATATACCCGCCTGCAAAAGTCCACGCCCTGCGTGCGGCTCACGTTCAGCCAGCCGTCGGTGGCCACAAAACCGTCCTTCGCGTCCACGCCCACGGCGATTTTTTCTCCGTATTTGTCCACCATGCGCTGCAAAAACGCAAAATCGCGCAGTGCGGCGGTGCCCAGGATCACACGTCCCGCGCCCTGCTCCAGATACGCGCGCACCCGCGCCTCGTCGCGAATGCCGCCGCCCACCTCCACAAACATGCCTGTGGCCGCGATAATGGCGGACACCGCGTCGAAGTTGGAGAGCGCGCCGTCCTTCGCGCCGTCCAGGTCCACAACGTGCAGGTACTTCGCCCCCTGCGCCGCAAAGCCGCGCGCGGCGGCGGCCGGGTCCTGCCCGTACACCTCCACTTTTCCATAGTCTCCCTGCGTCAGACGCACCACCTGTTTGTCCTTCAGGTCAATCGCCGGGAATATCTGCATGGCCGCTTCTTCCTTTCTGCGCCCCGGCGGCGCACACGCCGCCCGCGGGCCGGTTTCTGTATTTTTCCCGTCACAGCGCCGCAAAAGCCCGCAGGATGCGCAGGCCGGCTTCTCCGCTTTTTTCCGGGTGAAACTGGCAGCCGTACACATTGCCCCGCGCCACCGCGCCGGGCACCGTCACGCCGTATTCGGCGCCGGCCACCAGCGCGTCCCCGCAGCCCTTGGCGTAAAACGAATGGACGAAATAGACGAAATCGCCCTCGCGCGTATTGGCCATCAGCGGGTTTTCCGGCCTTACCAGATGCAGGCTGTTCCAGCCGATGTGCGGCACCTTGTAACTAAAGCCCGCCGCCGCGAGGTCCGGTTCCAGCGGGCAGACGCTGCCCGGCAGCAGGCCAAGGCCCGCGTGCTCGCCGTACTCATAGCTTTTTTCAAACAGAAGCTGCATGCCAAGGCAGATTCCCAGCAGCGGCTTGCCGTTTTCCGCCTGCCGCTCAAGCTCGGGCACAAGGCCCGTGGACGCGAGCTTTTCCATCGCGTCGCCGAACGCGCCGACCCCGGGCAGGATGATATGCGACGCCTCGTCCAGCTCCCGCGCGCTGCGCGTGACTTTGTTTTCCAGCCCCAGATACGCCAGAGAGGACGAAAGGCTGAACAGGTTGCCAACGCCGTAATCGATCACCGCGATCATATCCGTCCCTCCGCATTCACAAAATCGTCCCCTTGGTGGATGGGATCTCAAGCGCGTATTTTTCATCGATGGCGACGGCCTCTTTCAGCGCGCGGGCCAGCGCCTTAAACATGCCCTCGATGATATGGTGGCTGTTTGTGCCCGCCAGGCGGCGCACATGCACCGCGCAGCCCAGGCTGCGCGCGAAGCCCAGCAGGAATTCCTCCACCAGCTCGGTGTCGAAATCGCCCACCTTTTCGGTGGGGACCTCCAGCGCATAGCCCACGGCCGGCCGCCCGCTGATGTCCACAGCCGCAAGGATGAGCGCCTCATCCATGGGCAGCGTACAGGTGCCGTAGCGGTTGATGCCGGCGCGATCACCCAGCGCCTCGCTGAACGCGCGGCCCAGCACGATGGCGATATCCTCCACGGTATGGTGATAATCCACCTGCACGTCGCCGCGGCAGGCGAGCGTGAGGTCGAACCGGCCGTGGCGGCTGAACAGCTCCAGCATATGGTTCAAAAAACCGCAGCCCGTGTCCACGTCGTAAATGCCTGAACCGTCCAGATTCAGCGTCAGGCTGATCTCCGTTTCGTCGGTGCGGCGCGCGGATTTTACGATGCGCATGCTCATGGCAAACCCTCCTGTTTCGTGTGTTTTTTGTCAGCGCGCGGCGCTGTGCCGCGCGTCCAGTATCTGCTTTGTCACATCCACAAGGCGCTGCATCTGCGCGGCGGTGCCGACGGTGATACGCACCCAGTTCTCGATACGCGGCAGCGTAAAGTGCCGCACAAGAATGCTGCTTTGCCGCAGCGCTGCATAATATTCTCCTCCGGAAACAGCCGGATGCGCGCCCGCGAACAGAAAGTTTGTTTTGCTGTCTGTCACTGTGAAGCCCAACGCGCGAAGGGCCTGCGCCGTCTCGTCCCGCACGGCGGCTACCTGCGTGCAGCAGCGCGCGAAGTAGGGTGCGTCGGCCAGCGCGGCCTCGCCCGCCAGAAGCGTCAGGCGGTTGATATTATAGGGGTTGAAGCTGAATTTGACGGTGTTCAGGTCCGAGATGAGCGCCGGGCTGCCCACGGCATAACCCAGCCGCGCGCCCGCGAGGCTTCGGCTTTTGGAAAAGGTGCCCACCACCAGCAGATTGTCGTACCGGCCCAGCAGGCAGGCGGCACTCTCTCCGCCGAAATCCACATAGGCCTCGTCCACCACCACCAGGCGGTCCGGGTCCTGCCGAAGGAGCGCCTCGATCTCCGCCAGCGGCAGGCACAGGCCCGTGGGCGCGTTGGGGTTTGCCAGGAACACCGTGCCCGGCACACCCGCATAATCGCCTGTATTCACCGAAAAATCCTCCCGGAGCGGCACCTCCTGCGCCGCGATGCCGAACAGCTGCGCGAACACCGGGTAAAAGCCGTAGGTGATGTCTGCGAATGCCGCGCCCTTTTCGCAAAACGCGAGGAATGCAAACGCCAGAACCTCGTCCGAGCCGTTGCCCGCGAACACCTGGTCCCGGCCCACGCCGAACGTCTCTGCCAGCGCGGCCAGAAAATCCGCGCACGCGGGGTCCGAATACAGGCGCAGGTTTTCTGCCGCGCGGCCGTTCAGCGCCTCCAGTACCTTCGGGCTGGGCGGGTACGGGTTTTCATTCGTGTTCAGTTTGATAAGGGTTTCCACGCCCCGCGGCTGTTCCCCGGGCGTATAGGGCGTAACGGCGCGCAGCGCGCCCGCCAAAAAACGGCTCATGCGTTTCTCTGCCTCCCTGCACCAAAAATCATTTTTCCTGCCCGCCGGGGCAACCGCCCGGGGATTGGGCATCGCTTTGTGTTTCGGCAGGCGCTTCTTTACGCTGCAGCGCCCGAAGAATGAACGCCGCCGCTGCCGCAGCGGCGAAAACTGCTCCCACACCGGGCCAGTTCAGCCAATTCCCCAGCAGGCTTTCCGCCACAAAGCCCACAAGCACCGTCACGATGAACGCAATAAACTCCATTCACGTTTCCCCTTTGCTTCGTCTTACTGCCCGTCCTCGAACCGGATGGACACGCTGCGCGCGTGAGCGGAAAGCCCCTCGCGCTCGGCAAAATCGACGATGCGCTCCTGCACCGCACCCAGCGCCTCTTTCGTGTAATAAATAAAACTGGATTTTTTCACGAAATCATCCACGGAAAGCGGGCTGGAAAAGCGCGCCGTCCCCAGCGTGGGCAGCGTGTGGTTCGGCCCTGCGAAATAATCGCCCAGCGCCTCGGGCACGTTTTTTCCCAAAAAGATGCTGCCCGCGTTGCGGATGCTGTTCAAAAGGCTGAACGGGTCGTCCACGCAGACCTCCAGATGCTCGGGCGCGATCTCGTTGGCGATGTCCACGCCCTCGGCCATGTCCCGTGCAATGATGATCTTGCCGTTGTTGTCGATGGACGCGCGGGCGATGTCCGCCCGGGGCAGCAAGGGAATCTGCCGCTCCAGCTCCGCCGAAACCGCCCCGGCCAGCGCCTCGCTTTCGCACACCAGCACCGCGGTGGCCAGCCTGTCGTGCTCGGCCTGGCTCAGCAGGTCCGCTGCCACATAGGCGGGGTTCGCCGCAGCGTCGGCCAGCACCAGTATCTCGCTGGGGCCTGCGATCATGTCGATGTCCACGATGCCGTATACCCGGCGCTTGGCGGCGGCCACAAAAATGTTTCCCGGGCCGACGATCTTATCCACCTTCGGCACGCTTTCGGTCCCGTAGGCCAGCGCCGCCACGGCCTGCGCGCCGCCCATTTTGTAAATGGCCGTCACGCCCGCCACCCTTGCGGCCGTAAGAATGGCCGGTGCCACACTGCCGTCCTTTGCGGGAGGCGTTACCATTATGATCTCCGAAACGCCCGCCAGACGCGCCGGAATAGCGTTCATCAGAACGCTGGAGGGGTAGCTGGCCGTGCCGCCGGGCACATACAGGCCCACCCGCTCAATGGGCGTCACCTTCTGGCCCAGCACCACGCCGGGCGTGTCGTTGATGACAAAATTTCGGCGGATCTGCCGTTTGTGGAAGGCCTCGATGTTGCCAGCGGCCATCGTCAGCGTCCGGATGAATTCCGGGTCCGCCGCTTCGTAGGCCGCGTCGATATCCGCCTGCGCCACGCGCAGCCCCGCCAGCTTCACACCGTCGAATTTTTCGCAATAGCGCAGCACCGCCGCGTCTCCGTTTTTCTTCACATCGGCCAGAATATCCGCCACCGCGTCCTCCACGGCCTGCGTGCTGCCGGATTCTCCCCGGTATAAAATATCCGCGCGGGCCACTTCCCCGCTTTTGAACACACGAATCATAGCTTTTCCCTCAACTTCCCGCAGATGCCGTCGATGACGCCGGCGCTGAACTGATAGCTCGCCTTGTTTGCAATGAGCCGCGCGCTGCTTTGGGCCACGTCCGCGAACACGCCCAGATCGTTCTCCTTCAGCGTCGTGCCTGTTTCCACGATGTCCACGATCACATCCGAAAGGCCCAGAATGGGCGCAAGCTCGATGCTGCCGTTCAGCCGGATGATCTCGATCTGGCGGCCCTGCGCCTCGTAATACTCTTTTGCCACGCGGGGGTACTTCGTCGCCACGCGCAATGGCAGCGAAAGGTCCTCCTGCCAGCCGTTTTTCGCTGCCACAGCCAGACGGCAGCGGCCCAGCTGCAAATCAAGCAGCTCATATACATCGGGCTGTGTTTCCAGCAACACGTCCTTGCCCACCACGCCGATGTCCGCCGCTCCGTGCTCCACATAGATGGCCACGTCGCTGGGCTTCACCAGCAGGTACCGCACGCCGCGCTCCGGGTTTTCAAACACCAGCTTCCGGTTGTCCTCGTAAATGGCCGCGCAGTCGTACCCAATGGAGGAAAACAGCCCGTATACCTTGTCGCCCAAGCGTCCCTTGGGCAAGGCGATATTCAGCATATGCCGCCACCTCCTGTCACGGGGACCGCTCCGTCCGGGCCAAGGCGCAGCGTCTGGCGCACACGCAGGCCCTCCGGCGCGCTCTGTTCGGCCCTTACGCTGCGGCCGCTTTTTAAAATGCTCTGTACCGCCCGCGCCACCTGCGCCGGGCTTTGGCCTGCATCATACAAAAGAAGAGTGTCTACGTCGTAATCGGATTTTTCCGCAAACGCCCGGCCCAGCCCGCCCAGGTACAGCGCGAAGCCCACGGCGGGCTGCGGCTTGCCGAAGCGGCGCATCAGGTTGTCGTAACGCCCGCCCGCCAGCACGGCCCGGGGCACGCCCCGGACATAACCCTTGAACACAACGCCGTTGTAGTAGTCGATGTCGTTGAGCGTGGAGAAATCCAGCCGCAGAGTATCCGCCGCATCCACAGCCTCCAGCGCGTCGTACAGGCTCTGCAGCTCGCCGCAGGCGTCCGCCATGCCCGGCGCGGCCACCAGCGCGCGGGCGGCGTCCAGCGTTTCGGGGAAGGGCCCGGCCAAAGCCGCCAGCGCGGCAAGCTGGCCCGCCTCTTCCTCCGTGCAGCCGCTTTCGGCCGCGATGGCCCGCAGCGTGTGGGCGTTTTTGGCCCGCAGCGCGTCCAGCGCGGCGGCGCGAGCTTCCTCCCTGACGCCCAGCACGTCCAACAGGCTCGTGATGAAGCCCATGTGACCCACGTCCAGAACACTCTGCGGACCAATGGCCGCAAGGCTGCGCACGGCCAATTCAACGGCCTCAGCCTCGGCATAGCCGCCCTGGCCGCCAATGAACTCCAGGCCCATCTGGCTGATCTCCCGGTATTCGCCGCTCTGCGGCGCCAGACGGAACACGTTTTCCACATAATACAGCTTGCTGGAAACAGCGTCCGGCTTCGTATGCTTGACGATGCTCATGGTAACGTCCGGCTTCAGAGCCATCAACCGGCCCGACGCATCGGTGAAGGTAATGATCCCTTCGCTTTCGAGAAAGTTTTTATTCTCCCGGTACAGGTCATAGGCTTCAAAATTGCTCATCCGGTAGCGGCGGTAGCCGCGCTGCTCGAACAGTCCGCGCAAAAGCAGCGGCACCTGTTCGTCTTTCGGCAGACGTCCCGTTTCGATCTCCATTGGCGCTTGCCCCCTTTGTTCTGCGGCGCGGGCGGTCCCGTGCAAAGCCGGCTCCCGCTTTCGCCGTCCACGGCGGCGTTTCCGGCCGGTGCGGCCGCTCCGTTTTCCGTGATAAAAGCAGTATAATACAGCCGTTCGCTTTAGTCAAGTAAATCAGTAAAGTATTTCAAAAAATTTTATGCTTTTCTCCAGTTTACACATTCTGCACCGAAAAAGAAAGCCGCTTTTATGTGGAATGATAAAAAGCGCGCTCCGCAAAGCCATAAGACCGGACGGAACGCGCTTTTATACGACGGAACAGCATGCCGTGGCAGCCGTCCCGCATGGTTCTTTTTTACTTACAGCAGCTCCGCCACGCGGTTTTGAACCGCCGGAAAACCGTGGTTCAACTGTATGTCGGCAGCTCACTTTCGCCTGTATCCACCGCTTCATAAGCACAGCCATCCCAGCAGCCTCCAATATCCGCCGAGGTGAAATAATCCTGCTGTTCTGCGGGGAGCTTCAATCGGCCTTTCTTAACAGCCTCTGCGCAATAAATAATTTCATAGCTTGTATGATCCGAAAGGTTGAACCTGAAGCTCGTTACCGCTCCCCCCACGACCGGCTCGGTCTTTCGGTCGCTCACAGGCAGTTCCGAAAACACGGCGTAAAGCTCGCTGATAGCATCCGCCTGCGTTATGATCTTTTTTTCAGCGGAGGCCGGAACGACATAATGGTACATTTCAACATTTTCCACGTCCGAGGCTGCAAACGGAAGGCTGATGGTCATTGCTTTTCCACAGCCGGATAACAGCGCGCAAAGCGTTATTGCCAAAATGAATATCGCTGTTTTTCTCATGGATAAACACTTCCTTTAAGCCCCGCTTTCAGTTTCTTCGAGCCCGTTTCACCGCTCAATCATAGGCGATATAAAGATAGGAAACATAGCCCGCCTTGCCGTTGTAAGCCACCCTGGCCCACTCATTCTCCTTGTTGCCGTAGCACTGTACTACGGTGCCGTTGGGAATGGTGAGCAGTTTTTCGGCCGTTTCGCTGGCAGAGGCGCGCAGGTTCAGGCCCGTGGACGCACGCACGGTAACGGGAACCAGCAGATAGTCCTGAGAAACATAACCTGTTTTGCCGTTGTAGGTCGTTTTCACCCAGCCGTCCCCCTGAGAAATGCAGGGCAGCACGGTGCCGTCCGGCACGGTGAGCAGTTTTTCGTAGCTTTCGCCCGGGCCGCTGCGCAGGCGCAGGCCGCCGTCCGCACGCACCTTGCCGTCATACAATAAGTACACTGCCGAGACATAGCCTGTTTTGCCCTCGTAGGTCGTTTTGGCCCACCCGCTCTGCCAGCCGGTGCACTCGATGTGCGTGCCGTCGGGGATCGTAAGCAGCTTTTCGCTTTTTTCGCTGGCGGATGCGCGCAGACGCAGGCCTCCGTCCGCGCGTACCGTAGCGCCGCGGCGTGTGCTCTGCGTGGGCGTGGTGGCCGCGGAGGACGAAGCGGCGGAGCTGGACGCCGGCGCGCTGCTTGCCGCCTCCGATGACGCCGCGCTGCTGGAGCTTGCAGGCTGCGACGACGCGCTTGCCGGCGGTACGCTGGAGCTTGCAGGCGGTGTTGAAACGCTCTGCGGACGCGAAGACGGGCTGTCATCCTTTGAACACGCGGCAAACAGCACAGCGGCGCAGAGCGCCGGTGCGAACAGCTTCCATACAGTTTTTTTCACAACAAAGCACTTCCTTTCCCTCTGGGGCATCCCTTTGTTTGTTATACGTCCGGCAGGAACAAAATATTTCATATTTCCGCATGTTTTGCGCAAATTTCACAAAACGCAAATAAAAAAGAGGGGAGGCGCGGCCTCCCCGTTTTGTGCTTATTTGTCCAGGCCTCGCGCCCGCAGTGATTTTCAATGAAAGGGGCCGCCCCTTTCAAGCTATCCCCGCTTACGCCGCGTACAGCGCGATGATATTTAAAATGATCTCCACGGCCTTGTCCATACTTTCTGCCGTGATACACTCGTAAGGCCCGTGGAAGTTATGGCCCCCGGTTCCCAGGTTCGGACAGGGCAAACCCATATACGACAGCCGCGCACCGTCTGTGCCGCCGCGCGTCGCCTCCTCAAACCACTGTACGCCCGCCGCCTCGCAGGCCTTTTTCGCATTGTCGATGAGGTGCATGCAGGGACGGATCTGCTCCAGCATATTGTAGTAGCTGTCCTTGAGCGCAAGCTCCACCCGCGCCGTGGGATACTTTTCCGTCATGGCCTTTTCCACGCCGCGCAGCAGCTCCTTGCGCGCCTCAAACTTTTCCCGGTCATGGTCGCGCACGATATATTCCAGCCGCGCGGCAGCCGTGTCGCCGGACAAAGCGTCCATGTGGAAAAAGCCCTCCCGGCCCTCGGTGTGCTCAGGCACCTCCCGCGGCGGCAGCATGCCGTCGATCTCGCAGGCCAGCTTCAGCGCGTTCACCATGGTGTCCTTGGCGCTGCCCGGGTGCACCGAAACGCCCGTGATGCGGAACACAGCGGACGCGGCGTTGAAGTTCTCGTAGGATATCTCGCCCACCTCGCCTCCGTCCATCGTATAGGCATAAGCCGCCCCGAAGCCCGGCACGTCGAAATGGTCCGCGCCTTCGCCCACTTCCTCGTCCGGCGTGAAGGCGATCTTCACCGGGCCGTGGGGCGCGCCGCTTTGCAGGAGCTGTTCACACGCCGTCAATATCTCCGCAATGCCCGCCTTGTCGTCCGCGCCCAGAAGCGTGGAGCCGTCGGCCGTGATGAGCGTTTTTCCCTTCAGCTCTTTCAGGAACGGGAACTCGGACGTTTTCAGTACGCGGCCGCACTGCGGCAGGGCCACGTCGCCGCCATCATAATTCTCATGCAGAATGGGCTTCACATTCTCGCCGGAGAATGCCTGGGCCGTATCCATGTGGGCGATCCAGCCGATGGCCGGGCTTTTTTCGCAGCCGGGCGTGGCGGGCAGGCTTCCGTACACATAGCCGAAGCCGTCCACGCGCGCGTCGGCTATGCCCATGGCGCGCATCTCCTCCGCCAGCATCCGCGCCAGGTCCAGCTGGCGCTCCGTAGTGGGCGTTCTCCCCGTGCCGTCCTGGGATGTGGTGTGTACCTTTGCATAATTCATCAGGCGTTCATAAGCGCGCATTGTTCAGCTCTCCTTTGCTTTATCGCCGCACCGGGCTTTGTGGTTCAGGCGCCCGGACACGTCCGCGCCCTGGTTTGCGCCTGCTTTCATCCTGGGACGGGTTCACTTTTCCCCGTCCCTGTCTTTTTTGCGTCCGAAGCGGCGCTTCTGCTCCGGCGCGGGCTGCGGATCGGCCGTTTTTTCAGCCGTGCGGGTGATGGTCACCTTCGTCACGGCGCGGGGCGTGGCTTCCGCTACGGTGAGGGTATAGCCCAGCGTCTCCAGCGGCAGCGTCTCGCCCGCCTGCGGGATACGGCCCAATGTCTCGGTGATGAAGCCGCCGATGGTATCACAGTCGGCATTTTCAAAAATGTCCTCGCCCAAAAGGCCCTCCAGTTCATTCACCGGCACATCGCCGCCCACCTCATACACGCCGTCCGCCAGCGTGACGACGGCATTGTCGTCCTCGTGCTCGTCGTCCAGATCGCCCACGATCGTCTCCAGCAGGTCCTCCATGGTCACCATGCCTTCCGTGCCGCCGTATTCGTCTACGACGATGGCCAGGTGCACACGCGCTTTCTGAAATGCGTGCAGCAGGTTGGAGCACGTCATACCCTCGGGCACATACAGCACGCTTCGCATGTATTTTTCCGGCGTAGCGTCGGCATATCGGCCCGGCTCAAGCAGGGGGACAAGGTCTTTTACGAACACAGCGCCCACGATATCGTCCAGGTCCTCTTTATATACCGGGATGCGCGAGAAACGTTTTTCCGCCTGCAGCGCCACGATGTCCTGCAGCGTGGCCGTCACGGGCACGCCCACCACATCGGTGCGGTGCGTCATGATCTCGGACACCTTGCGGTCGTCGAACTCGAAAATGTTTTTGATCATCTCGTGCTCGCGTTCGTCCACGGTGCCTGTCTCCTCGCCGGCCTCCACCATCATCAGAATATCTTCCTCCGCCACCGGCTCCTCGTCACTGGCCGGGCCGATGCCCAGCGGACGCAGCACAAGGTTGGTGGACGCGGCGATCAGCTTGATGACGGGCTTGCACACCTTGTTCAGCGCCCATATGACGCCCACGACGTTGAGCGCCACGCCGTCCGGATTTTTCATAGCGATGCGCTTGGGCGCAAGCTCGCCGAAAATCAGCATGAAATAAGAAAGAATAATGGTAATGAGAAACACCGTCACGCCGCGCAGCGTAGACGCGGGAATGGGAATGAACGACAGCGCGGAGACCAATGGGTCCGCGAAGCTGTCCGCGGCTGCGGCCGAAGCCAGAAAGCCGGACAGCGTAACGCCCACCTGAATGGTGGCCAGGAAGTCCGACGGAGCCTCGGTGATGACGAGCAGACGCGCGGCGGGCTTGCTGCCGCCCTCGGCCAGGCGCTTCATCTTCTGTGTGTTGACGGACACCACCGCAAACTCGCTCATGGCGAAAAACGCGTTGGAGGCAATGAGTATGACCTGCAGAAATAAACTGGGCAGGACTGTGTCCATAAAAATCGATCAATCTCCTTTTTTAATAATGGGAAGCTTTGTCTTTTTTGCAGCCGCGCTGAATCTCTTCACACCTGCAGACGGACAGGGTTGTTTTCGCACGCGCCTTTGTTGCGCAGGCCCTGCTTTCCGCGCCGCGCGCCGCTGCGCAGGGCGGCTAAGAAAATAATACCAGAACCAAAGCGGACCGTCAAACGGCGAAATCCGTCAAAATCTTGGCATCCCGGGCGGATTATGGTATACTGTACAAGGTTATACTTTTCTTACGTGACATTACAGGGCCGCGCGCCCATTCTTGGAGGTTTCGACATGGAATCCACAGTATTTGCAGGCAAAACGCTTCTCATCACGGGCGGTACAGGTTCCTTCGGCAATACGGTGCTTAAACACTTTTTATCCACGGACATCGGCGAGATCCGCATCTTTTCCCGCGACGAAAAAAAGCAGGACGATATGCGCCACGATTACCAGCTCAAATATCCGGAGCTGAGCGGCAAGATCAAATTTTACATCGGCGACGTGCGCAATCCGGACAGCCTGCGCGGCGTGATGCGCGGCGTGGACTATATCTTCCATGCGGCCGCGCTCAAGCAGGTTCCGAGCTGCGAGTTCTTTCCCATGGAGGCCGTGCGCACCAACGTGCTGGGCACCGACAACGTATTGACAGCCGCCATTGACGCGGGCGTAAAAAAGGTCGTCTGTCTCTCCACCGATAAAGCGGCGTACCCCATCAATGCCATGGGGATCAGCAAGGCAATGATGGAAAAAGTTATCGGCGCGAAGGCGCGCACCGTCAAGGCCGAGGCTACCACCATCTGCTGCACCCGCTACGGCAACGTCATGGCCAGCCGCGGCAGCGTTATCCCCCTGTTTATCGACCAGATCAAAGCGGGCAAGCCCATCACCATCACCGACCCGGAGATGACCCGCTTCCTGATGAGCCTGGACGAAGCCGTGGACCTTGTAGCCTTTGCGTTCGGGCACGCCAATCCCGGCGACCTGTTTGTGCAGAAGAGCCCCGCCTCCACCATTGGGGACCTTGCCAAAGCCGTGCAGAAGCTGTTCGGCGATACCGGCACGCACATCATCGGCACGCGCCACGGGGAAAAGCTGTATGAAACATTGCTCACCCGAGAGGAAAAAACGCGCAGCGAGGACCTGGGCGGTTATTACCGCGTGGCCGCCGACGGCCGCGATCTGAACTACGACAAATACTTTGTCAACGGCGAGGTGCGCACCCAGGCGCCCGAGGACTACACCAGCCACAATACCCGCCGCCTGACGGTGGACGAGGTCGTGGACAAGCTGCTGAGCCTTGAATATGTGAAAGAGGAGCTGGCCGCGCTTGGAAAATAAGAAAAAAACGCTGCTCATTACAGGGGCGGGCGGTTTTGTGGGAAAAAACCTTGTCGCCCAGCTTCGCAATGAAGGCTGGAACGACCTGCTTTTGTTCGACGTCGACACGCCAAAAGAGCTTCTGGCGGACTACGCCGCCCGGGCGGACTTTGTGTTCCATCTGGCGGGCGTGAACCGTCCCCAAAATCCGGATGAATTTTACGAGGGCAACCGGGGCTTCACCGAGCACCTGCTCGCCCTGCTGGCCGCGGCGGGCAACAAAGCGCCTGTGCTCGTCACCTCCTCCATCCAGGCGGAGCTGGACAATGACTACGGCAAAAGCAAGCGGGAGGCTGAGGAGCTTATTTTCGCCCACGAGCGCGCCACCGGCGCGCCTGCGCTGGTGTACCGCCTGCCGGGCGTGTTCGGCAAATGGTGCCGCCCGTCCTACAACAGCGTTGTGGCCACGTTCTGCCACAACATCGCAAACGGCCTGCCCATCGACGTGCGGGACCCGGCATACAGCTTCCCTCTGGTATACATCGACGACGTGGTGGCCAGCTTCATCGCCGCGATGGAGGGGCGTGCCGCGCGGGACTGCTCCATTCCCGGCTACTGCCATCTGATGTGCGACGCCTATGATGTGACGCTTGGCCGTCTGGCGGAGCTGATTGAAAGCTTCCGCGGCAGCCGCGGCAAGCTGGACGTACCGGACATGGGCGACGCCTTCACACGGAAATTGTATGCGACATACCTTTCTTATCTTCCCACAGACGGCTTCTCCTATCCGCTGGACATGCACTGCGATGCGCGTGGCAGCTTTACGGAGTTCCTGCGCACCCCGGAGCGCGGACAGGTGTCCGTCAACATTTCCAGGCCCGGCGTCGTAAAGGGCAATCACTGGCACCACACCAAAAACGAGAAATTTCTGGTGGTGAAGGGCGAGGGCATCATCCGCTTCCGCCGGCTGAACACCGAAGCCGTGTACGAATACCGCGTCTCCGGCGATAAGCTGGAAGTGGTGGACATTCCCACGGGCTACACCCACAACATTGAGAATGTGGGCGAGAGCGATATGGTCACCGTGATGTGGGCCAGCGAGCCCTTTGACCCGGAGCGTCCGGATACCTATTTCCTTGAGGTGTGAACATGGAAAAGATTAAACTCATGACCATCGTCGGCACAAGGCCGGAGATCATCCGCCTTTCCGCCGTCATCAAAAAATGCGACCGGTATTTCAATCAGCTTCTGGTCCACACGGGCCAGAATTACGACTATACGCTCAACCAGATTTTCTTCGAGGATCTGGAACTGCGCGCGCCGGATTTTTACCTGAACGCCGTGGGCAGTGATCTGGGAGAGACCATCGGCAACATCATTGCCAAGAGCTATGCGCTGATGGCGCAGCAGAAGCCCGACGCGCTGCTGATTTTGGGCGACACGAACAGCTGTCTTTCCGCCATCGCAGCCAAGCGCCTGCACATCCCCATCTTTCACATGGAGGCCGGCAACCGCTGCTTTGACGAGTGCTTGCCCGAGGAGACCAACCGCCGCATCGTGGATCACATCAGCGACGTGAACCTGTGCTACTCCGAGCATGCTCGCCGCTATTTGAACGCCGAGGGCACGGCCAAAGAGCGCACCTATGTGACGGGCAGCCCCATGGCCGAGGTCCTGCGTGCCAATTTTGCCAAGATCGAAGCCAGCGATGTGCTGGAGCGGCTGGGCCTTGAAAAAGGGCGCTATATCCTGCTCTCGGCCCATCGGGAGGAGAACATCGACACCGAGAAAAATTTTCTCGACCTGTTCCGTTCCGTCAACCGTCTGGCCGAAGCCTACGACATGCCCATTCTGTATTCGTGCCACCCCCGCAGCAAAAAATTCCTCGAGCAGCGGAATTTCAAGCTGGACGCCCGGGTGCGGCTGCATGAACCGCTGGGCTTCCACGATTACAACCACCTGCAGATGAACGCCTTCTGCGTGGTGAGCGATTCCGGTACGCTGCCCGAGGAATCCAGCTTCTTCACCAGTGTCGGCCGCCCTTTTCCCGCGGTGTGCATCCGCACCTCCACCGAACGGCCCGAGGCGTTGGACAAAGGCTGCTTTATCCTTGCGGGCATCAGCGGGGGCGGCGTGGAGCAGGCCGTGGCTACCGCCGTGGCCATGAATCAAAACGGCGATTTCGGCATTCCCGTACCCAATTACACCGAGGACGTTTCCGTCAAAGTGGTGAAGATCATCCAGAGCTATGTGGGCGTTGTAAACAAAATGGTATGGCGCAAGGATTGATGCTTTGCCGTCTTTTTCCCACCCCGGAACACTGAAAAAAGGAGTTTTTGCGTGAAAGGCAAACGCATTCTTGTGGTGAGCCAGCACTATTGGCCCGAAAATTTCCGCATCACCGACATCTGCGCGGGCTTTGCGGAAGACGGCTGTGAGGTGGATGTATTGTGCGGCCTGCCCAACTATCCAAAAGGCGAGTGGTTTGAGGGGTACCGTTATACCGGCCCCCGGCGCGAGAGCCATGCCGGCGTGCAGATCTTCCGCGCGGGCGAAATACGCCGCAGGGGCAACACCTCCCTGCGCATCTTCCTCAATTATATTTCCTTCCCCGTTACGGCGCTGTTCAATCTGCCGCGCCTGCACGGAAGGAAATATGACGCCGTGTTCTGCTACGAAACCAGCCCCGTGCTGATGATGCTGCCCGCCGTCGTGTACGCAAAGCTGCACCGCGTGCCGCTCACCACCTACGTGCTGGATCTCTGGCCGGAAAACCTGTATTCGGTGATGCCTGTGCGAAACAAGGCGCTGCGCGCCGTGGCCGCGGGCGTTTCCCACTGGTTTTACCGCCGCAGCGAACGCCTTGTTGCCATGAGCCCGGCTCTGGACGAACGCCTGGCCGCCATCGCGCCCCGGGCGCAGCGCACCGTGGTGCCCCAATACTGTGAAGACCTGTATGCGCAGGACGTGCATGACGCGGCTCTGGAAAGCCGCTTTGCCGGGCGGTTCAACGTGGTGTTCGCGGGCAACATCAGCCCCGCGCAGAACCTGCCGCTTCTGGTGGAATGCGCGCGGCGGCTGAAAGCGGCGGACCGCCGGGACGTGCATTTTGTTATCGTGGGAGACGGCATGAGCCGCGACGCCCTTGAGCAGGAAATTGCCGCAGCGGATGTAGCGGATTGGTTCACCTTCGAGGGACAGCATCCCGTAACGGATATCCCTGCCTATCACACGATGGCGGACGCACTGTTTGCCGCACTGAATGCCAGCGAGGACGTGGGACTGACGGTGCCCGCAAAAATCACCAGCTACTTAGCCGCCGGGCGGCCGTGCCTTGTTTCGGTGAGCGGTGAAGCCGCCCGCGTGATGGACGAAGCCGCCGCCGGTTTAACGAGCCCCGCAGGCGACGTACACGGACTGTACGAAAACCTGCTGGCCCTGGCCGATATGCCGCCGGAGCGGCGCGCGGCCCTTGGCCATGCGGGCCGGGCCTATTACGAAACCCATTTCCGGCGCGAGCCGCTGCTGCGGCAGCTGGAGGATTTTGTGCTTTCCGGTAAAAAAATGTAACAAAACCTTTTTTTGCCGCGTATTACTACTTGATACGGCGGGCGCGCCCGCCCAAAGAGGTGACGGTTTGAAGACCCTTGTGATCATCCCCTGCTACAACGAAGAAGAAAACCTGGACCGCGTGGTGGAACGCCTGCACGCTGCCGCGCCGGACGTGGATTACCTGATCGTCAACGATTGCTCCACCGACGGCAGCGCCGCGCTGTGCAGAGCCCGCGGCTACAATTACATTTCTCTGCCCGTAAACCTTGGCATCGGCGGCGGCGTACAGAGCGGCTACTTATACGCCCGGGAGCACGGCTATGACGTCACCGTGCAGATGGACGGCGACGGCCAGCACAACCCGTTGTTTCTGGCGGACGTGGTGCGGCCCGTGGCCGAGGGCAGGCTGGACATGTGCATCGGCAGCCGTTTTATCACGAAGGAGGGCTTTCAGACGAGCTTCATGCGCCGGCTGGGCATCAACTTCATCAGCGTGATGATCCGTCTTCTGTGCGGCGTGCGCATACTGGACACCACCAGCGGCTTCCGCGCCTGCAACAAGGAACTGACTGCCTATTTTGCTGACCATTACGCCCAGGACTACCCGGAGCCGGAGGCCATTATCACCGCTGTTCTGAACGGCTACCGCGTGGGCGAAGCCCCGGTCGTCATGGAAGAGCGCATGGGCGGCAAATCGTCCATCAGCCCTTTTAAATCGGTTTATTATATGGTGAAGGTGAGCATTGCGCTGGTGGTGTTCCGCATCACCTCCGGCAGACGGAAGGAGGGCCGCGCATGAACTGGCAGAGCATCAGCCCTATCCTGCGTGTCGGCCTTTTGCTGGGTGCGGTGTGCTATCTTGCCCTCATCCTGTGGCTGCTCAAAAAGAAAAAGCTCACGGTGCGGTACTCCATCATCTGGCTCATTTCGGCCGGAGTGCTGCTCGTTTTCGCAGTATTTCCTTATGTCGTTCTGGTGCTGACAGACCTGCTGGGCATGGCTGTGCCCGTGAACGTGGTATTCCTCCTTGTCATCGCGTTCATCCTGCTTTTGCTGCTCAGCCTTTCCAGCATCGTCTCCGGCTTCGCGGAAAAGATCAAGCGCCTTGCGCAGGAAAACGCCCTCCTGGAAGAGCGCGTGCGCAGACTGGAAGCGCAGCTCGCGGCGCAGGATAAGCAAACGGAAAACGAAAAAACCTCGTAACGCGCCGTCCAAAGGCGGCGACAGCTTGTCAAAAACGCTGCGCTTTTCCGCCAAGCTGCTTACGACCAGGGTCTTTGGCCCCGTTCGCCGCGCACGGCGGCCTTCGGCGGCCGCTTCGCTCTACACATGCCTCGGCACTGGCCCTGCGGGGGCGTCTGCGCGCTAAGAGCCGCGCTTTCAGCGCGGTTGCCCGCAAGGGAGGCTTCGCACCGTTCCGACACGCGCCTGCGGGCGCAATCACCACCCCTTTTTGGCGGCATTCGCCGCGTGGCCTGCACTTTGCCGCGCAAAGATGCATGACTTTGCCACCGCCAGCTTTTTCCCCGGACGCTTCTTTTACTTCTTTGCCTTTTTCAATAGTCTGGCGCCGCCCATGGGCGGCGATTCTCCCCGGAAGGAGTTTTGCGCATGAGCAGCTTTTTCGCTGTGGCGTTCCTTGTGTTCCTGGCGGGCACGTGCCTGGCCTACTTTGTGCTGCCCAAGGCGGTGCGTCCCTACTGGCTGCTGGTGTGCAGTTACCTGTTTTATATGTACGACCCGGAAAATGCGGGCTTTGTGGCGCTGCTGCTTTCGGCCTCGGCCGTCACCTGGGCGGCGGCGCTGCTGCTAGAACGTCTGCGCGTCAAATGGATGCGCCGCGTCTGTCTGGTCGTGTCGCTGGCGCTGTGCGTGGGCTGTCTGTTCTATTATAAATACTTCAACTTTTTGGGCGAAACGCTGGCTGCGCTGCTGGATTCCTTCGGCCTGCATTATACGGCCCCCAGCCTGGATATTCTCGCGCCGGTGGGCATCAGTTATTTCACCTTTGCCGCGCTGGGCTATGTCATCGACGTGTACCGCGGCCGGCAGCGTGCGGAGAAGAACTTTTTCTTTTATGCGCTCTTTGTCAGCTTTTTCCCCTGTATCGTCACAGGCCCCATCGAGCGCGCGGAGCATATGATCCCCCAATTCAAAACGCCGCAGACCTTCGATTACGCCCGCGTTTCAGGCGGGCTGTTCCGCATTCTGTGGGGCTTTTTCAAAAAATTCGTCATTGCCAACACGCTGGGAACAGCGGTGGATGCGGTGTACGGCAACCCGGGTTACGGCGCATACACCGGCCCCATCCTGCTGCTGGCCAGCTTGCTGTATACTTATCAGCTTTACTGTGATTTTTCCGCCGGATGTGACGTGGCGCTTGGCGCGGGGGCCGTGTTTGGGTTTGAATTGACGGAAAACTTCCGCCAGCCGCTGCGCGCCCGCTCCTTTACCGAACTGTGGCGGCGCTGGCACATCAGCCTGACAAGCTGGTTCCGTGATTACCTGTACATTCCTTTGGGCGGCAACCGCCGTGGCAAGGCGCGGCAGTACATAAACCAGCTTGTTGTTTTCCTTGTAAGCGGTCTGTGGCACGGCGCCTCCCTGTCTATGGTGGTGTGGGGCCTTCTCAACGGCGTTTACCTGTGCGTAGGCAAGGCCACGCAGGACGCGCGGCGTAAATTGACGCGGCATAATCCGCTGTATCATTTCACGCCTGTGCGGCGCATTTTCCAGACCGCTGTTACCTATCTGCTGTTCACAAGCTGTATCATCTTCTTCCGTTCGTCGGAGGTGTTTGAAGGCAGTAAGGGCATTGCGGACGCGCTGTATATCTACGGCCATCTGTTTTCGGGCTGGGGCAAGCTGTTCACCGCGCCGGACGCCATTGGCCGCGCGCTTGTTTCCATCGGGCTTTCGGTGCAGACGGCGCTGGTACTGGCTGTGAGCATCCTTGTGGTGGAAACGCTGGAATCTGTGCAGGAGCCGGTGAACCGCACCATCCGCAAGGTACCCATCTTACTGCGGTGGCCGCTGTATTACGCGCTGGTGCTGGGCATGCTGTTCTTCGGCTCATTTGCCAACTCGGGCTCTATTTACGGAAGGTTTTAAGGAGGACGGCAGATGAAAAAACGATTGCGCTTTTTGGGCAGCCGTTTGCTTTCCGCGCTGCGCCTGGCGTTGGGGGCACTGCTGTTTACACCTGTGTTTGCGTTGCTGGTCGCAGTCAATTACGGCGTGGATTGTCAGGGCTACTTCTTGGGCGATACCTATCTTCGGGAGATCGCCACGATGCTGTTTGAAGGAAAAAACGTTGTCGGGTTCAACCAGCTCAATGGACGTGAGCTCGAAGTGCTTGAAGTCATTGTCGCCAACATGAACGAAGAGACCACCCCTGAGACCATCGCCCTCGGTTCCAGCCGCATTTTGCAGTTGACGCGTGAAATGGTCGGCACCAGCTTTTACAACAGCGGTACCTCCGGCGGGGATTTCAACGATGTGCTGAGCGTATTTTCTTTGTATGACAAGGCGGGCAAGCTGCCGAAAAACGTCATCATCGGGCTGGACCCGTGGCTGTTCAATACAGATGTGGACGCCAACGGCTCCAACGATCCATCGCTGTATGCTGAATTTTTGACGGAAAAGCTGGGCGTTCCCACAGAGTATGAAAAAAAGGACCTTTCCAAGACATGGAAAAATCTGTTTGATCTGACCTATTTTCAGGGCAACATCGAGTATATGCTGAAGGGCTCCAACAAGAGCGGCGCTGCCCAAACCGTGGACGACAGCGCCCTGTATCAGCAGGATACCGAGGTAAAATGTTCCGACGGCAGTCTGGTGTACGACCGGGAATTCCGCGGCTGGAAACAGGACGCCGTGGACCATGCCGCGCTGGAGGTCGCCAACAACGGCATGTTCCGTCTGGATTATTACACAGAACCGGACGCTCAGCGGCTGGCCATCTTTGAAAAATGGCTCCAGTATATGCAGGAGAAGGGCATCAACGTCATCATCCTCCTCTCGCCCTACCACCCCATTATCTACGACCGCGCCCTATCGGACACCGAGCGTTACGGCGGCCTGTTCGGCACCGAGAAAGCCGCGCGCGCGCTTGGAAAAAAATACAATATCCCCGTGTACGGCAGCTATAATCCTTATGCCATTCCCGCCACATCAGCCGATTTTTACGACGGCCTGCACCCTCACGGCGACTGCCTGGCCCGCTTCTTTCCCGGCATTCCCCAGGCTCTGGCCGACCGTGACGCGGGCGTGGATGTAGACCTGGACTACACTGCCGCCGCCCCGGATGCAGACGGCGAAGCCGCAGACGCGGCATAAAAAACAGCAGCGCAGCTGCTGTTTTTACGCGCACCCGGGCACTTTGTGCCCGGGTTCTTGAGATTTTAATGCCGTGGGCCGGGCACGACCCACGGCCATCCGGATACGTTTTTATTGCGGAGC
>OLQF01000263.1_pt1 | contig 46903 bp, 79 predicted proteins | sample 1643171 | NCBI WGS metagenome assembly OLQF01 (sample SAMEA3136702, study PRJEB25190) | human gut metagenome | reverse complement strand
TATCATAGAAGACCTAATGCTTAATAGCTATTTACAGAAAAACTTTCATACTCTCGAAAAAGAAATCCATATTATGTTAGATTGGAATCATATTTAAAGGAGAGAAAACAAATTTTTTTGGTAATACATTTTCAAAAAGCGGTGAGATTATTCCCACCGCTTTTTGTTACATCATATTACGCAACTTTTCGATATATCTTTTCATGGTTTCCCGTTCCTCGCGGCAATCAGCATCTTTTGACATTTCTCCCAACTCTTCGGTTAGTTCGTCCATATGTTCCTCTAAGGCCGCAAGCATACGCCGCTTGCAATCCTCATCTTTTCCACCACTTCTGTAGCTCTGCTTCTGATTCATGTAGTCATCATAGGCCGGACCGGTCGCACGGCTGTAGTGTCCTCTGACGTAATGTTTTCCACGTGTGCCGCGATAGGAGCTGTCATTATCATAGTCCTGCGACATTCCATCAGCACGGCTATAACGTCCCATGCTGTCGCGCTTGCGGCGCGCTTCGCTGTATTCTCCGCCATCCATTTCGTCCATTACCTGATTGTAGTACTCTTTTTTGCACTTCCAGTACTCCACATTCTCCATGTCTTTCCACATGTCTATCAGTTTGTATGCGGTTTCAAGGTTGCTAGTGTTCAGGCCCTTTTCCGCAATCTTATCCAGTTCTTCATGGATATTCTGCATCATCTTATAGCTCATAGCCTTACCCCCTTAACCTATTCTGCTAACAACAAGGTTAGCGTCTGATACCGTCGCCGCTGTGGCTCCAACGTTTTTTACTGATAGGGTAGCACAACATGGTTTGCACACCCTTACTTCTACAGTTGCCGCTCCATTGATTGTTGCGCCGGCGGCAACCGTGTTCTGGATTCTTGCACCGGGAATGCCTTCGCCGTCCTGCTGTACTTCAAAAATAACGTCACCTGCTGCGGCTGCGGAAAAGTTTCCGTTAAATCCTACGCGGTACAGGCCAGGAAGCAAAACTACCCTACCAGAGAGTGCCTCATGCCTTATGTTTGGACAATTGCAAGAATATATCCTGTTTGCAGCAAACAGAACGCTTGCATTGACTGCAACAGTCTGTGTCCCAGCAGTTACAAAATCTGCCATAATAAATCCTCCTTATATGCACAGAAGGGCAAGCTTATGCCTACCCTTCCATGTGTGTAATACTACTGTTCAGTAGACATGTCCTTTTCGGACAAGATACGCAATATGCGGTTGTTTTGGTCGATAATCTTTTCCATGTATTCCTTATTCTCCTGTTGCAATGCTTCCATAATATCATTATTTGACACATCACCAACAATCAAAAGCAAATTTATCATTTGCAATGCAGTTGCATACAGAGCAAGATTATCGTAAAACTGTTCGTTTCTCATTAGCACCCGCATCCAGTATTGCATCCACAACCACAGTTAGAGGCATATGGATATGGTGCAGGAACCGTATAAGCCGGTACAGGCTGCGGCTGACGAAGCTGTGCAACGATGGTGTTACCAACTGCATCAATAAAGCCGTTCTGGGCAGTCTGGCTTGCCTGGAACCTAAGAGTCTGATTTTCTGCCTGGAGACTGGAAATCTTGTCCTGAGTTAAGAAGTCAAGGATTGCCCTGGTATTGCTGTTGTTGTTATCCAGCAAATCCCTTGTGGCGTTCTGGATTGTATTTCTGGTATCACATGACTGTGTAGCCAGATTGTAGTTTACGCCGTCAATTGCGCGCTGTGTCTGGCAGCAGCAATCCTGGAGCTGATATCCCATCTGGCATAAGCTGCGGTCAACACCGTTGAATCCGCTGGTGATAGTGTTGTTCAGCGCGTATGTGCTGTCACAGATACCCTGTTGGATACCCCTAATTCCGTTTTCTATACCGTTCAAAGCAAAACCCTCATTGATATCTGCTCTGGTAGCAAGACCCTGGAGTCCCGCGCCATTTGCACCGTTGCCGCCGAAGCCATTGCCCCAGCCTCCCCCGGCGAACAGGAAGAGAACGATAATCCAAATCCAATCTCCCCACATACCGTCACCATTTCTGTTATTTCCGTTTCCTGTAGCGGCTGCAATGTCCGCTAAAGAGTAACCACTTTCCATAAATATTTACTCCTTTAAATTTATTTACAAAATCATGCGCATTGATTTATGTACTATTTTTTCATGCCTCCAAGCATCTGCTGAAACTGCTGGGCCATCTGCTGGGCTTGGTCTAACTGTTGCTGAGTTATCTGACCAGACTGGAGCATCTTCTGCACTTCTTCCTGAGGATTCCCTTTGAAGTTGTTCTTAAATTCCATAAACTTCTGAATCATCTGCATTGGGTTATTTCCCCCACTCATTCCAGGCATCATGCCACCCATTGGTGAACCGCCGCCCAACATGCTAAATAATGGATTCATATATTATTTCCCCTTTCCACTTGGAGCTGTGCTGGATTCTAAAAGGCCGTACAATTCATCATATTTTGCCTTTAAATCCTGATACTCGTTTCTGGTAACATACTTTTCATCCAGATTTTCAGCCGGTACAGATTCTTTTTTCTGACCATTGACAATCTCTTTATATTCAAAAGTGCGAAGCGTTGGCATTCCTGCCGCATCGGTTGTCTTAATATAAAAATACTCATTTTCGCTATCCATCAGCAATATAGATGTGCTGGGCGCTACTAAATATGACTTTGCCCCGGCCTCTCCCTGTACCCATAAGATACCCTGATTCGTCTGAGGAACCTGCGGAACTTGCGTCTGCTGTTGCATCTGATATGGTGCCTGTAGCTGCTGCAATCGGTCCATAGGTGGTTGCATCTGCGGCTGATATGGGTATGCATTTGGATATGTATTCAAATAGTTTGGATTGATAAATGGTTGCGGCATTATATCCCCTCCGTTCTTTTATAATCCAATTATCCCATAAAAAATAAGCCCTTGACAGGTCGTCAAAGACTTATAAAAGTATCATGCAAGTATCAGCATACTCTAATTATTTTATTGTTGACTTTTCGGCTCAATCTCTTTGCTGTAGACACACTGACATTCATTTGTTCTGCACATTGTTCCAGTGGCATGTTCTGTGCACGTAATTCAAATAGCTGCCGCTCATCATTTGTGAAATTGCAGTATGTACGGAAATAGTTTAACTCTGGCACCGTAAAGTCATATACTTTCAAAAACACACCTCTTATTATTTCTGCGCAAGATACAAAATAAGTTTTTCTCTCGTTTTTTTTAACTGTTCAAGGTTGCTTCCAGGCCCCGCAATTTGGCTATCAAGCATCGTTAGCAGTACTTCAAGAATTAGCGAATCTCTTTCGGCATACTTCTTCATGACATCATAATCTCGTCTATCATGTTCCTCTAATATCTCTACACGCTTATTCATTTTAATAGCAGGAGATATCCATTTATGTATTACAGCAAACCCACCACCTAAAACAGATATCGCTCCAAATATTGCCAAAACCGTTTTTCCAAACTCCATTATGTCCATGTTATCGCCTTTCCCAGTAGTATATTGGTATCTCTTGCCCGCTGTCCCATGTATCCCAGTAATAACCATCCTGCACACACACCACATGCCCTGTAATTGCTAAGATGTATGTTCCCATAGGATTATCCTGACAAAAGTCCTCGACCGTGTATACATCTTGTCCGTGGTCATCCACTATGTACCGTTTAAACCCATTTTGACGTAGGTAGGACCCCCATACATGGTTTGCAGATGGCATATCAGATAAAGCACAGGCGCAGACAGTTACACCAGCAAATACCGTTTCCCAGTCGCTGTCAAGGGCTTTTGTTATAGCCCGAATGGGGCAATCCCCCACACGCTGATTGCGTGGATTAGGGTTGAATAATTTCCATCTGCTCATTCTTCTTTTCCTTTCGCATTCTGATACCGCCGCGCTGCTTCCCTGGCCTTTGCCGCCTGCTCTCGGTTCCATCTGGCAATCTGTAACCGTTCTTGCTGGGTGCGCAAGTCGTTCGTTTTACAAAATTCGTTATATGCCTTATTCTGCCGCTGTAACAGATATGATTTACGGTCAAGTTCAAGCTGCATTTCAAATTTAGCCGGTTCATCCTTGCACTTATCTACTGCCTCTTGCATTCCCATGACTTCACGTTTGGTCTTTCTGATGCGCCGTTCAAGCGTTCGCTGCCGCTTCTCCAATTGCTCAATCTTGTAATTGTCTGCGGTTTGGATATCTTTATATGGATTATTTATACCATCCCCACTGCCGAAACTATGACGGCAATTCCATCCACATAATCCTTCACCCGTTCCATAGCCAGTCTGAGAAAATGGAGGAAAGCGCTTATCCTTTCCAGTCCTGCTGTAAAATTGTCCTTGCCACCACAAATGATTTCCTGGATTCTGGCCACCATCCCCAGTTCTGGCCCCAATGTGCGCTGACACCAGTATGATATCCCAGTCCATTTCCTCCATGCGCCTTATGGATATATCTCCCGTGGCCTGAGCTACTCCGGTGCGTACTGCGCGCGCTGTGGCAGTTTCTATGGTATCTTTGTGGCCCGAAGGATATTGTACTATCACTCCGCCCGATACAACATTATTAACCGCTTCTTTGACGGCCTGTGTGTATGCTACAGCTCCGGAAGATACAAGATGGTAAGCATTATCACACTCGTTAATAAAAAGCCTCTGTGCAGCTTCTGCGGTGGTTCTGGTATAGTTTTCCCATTCCCCCATAGTAGCAGTCATGTTTCGTTCCATCAATCGAATAAGCTGCGGTGATTGGGTAAGCGGTGTTGGAGACAAACCAGCAGCTTCATATATTTTATGGTCGTATTCCAGGGCCTTGACTCCAGCTTCTTCCATTGCGGACTTGATTTCTTTTTTCTGCCGCTTAGTGACTTTGGATAACTCTGCCGTTATATCCTCCAGCAGATATCCTGCATCCTGCAATATCTGTATGCGCCATCGGTCAGATGAGGTGAGCAGGTAATCATCACCGCGGCCTATGCGTATCATCATGCGGTCTATTATCTGACGGATAATGTATGTGTGAAGCTGGGAGGCTATTTCTTCGGAACCATCAGCTATATGCTGGAGATAATTAGGACTCAACATTCTGTATTCCTTCTATTAGTTTTTTTAATTCAGCAATCACAACATTTGTATCTTGTACATACTCAACCGCCACGTCCGGCTCCGGCCCCTCCGCAGTCACCGTGATGGTTGTCCGGCCTTTGTAGGCGGTAAGGGCGTTTAGGGCGGCTTGGGTATCGGCCGGGAGGGGTCCCCAGGTGGGGGTGTCAAGGACCTGTAAAGCTTCGGAGATTGGCACCGTACCTGTATCATCAATCTGGTTGATAGCCCTCTCTATTCCCCACACACCATTCCTGCACATTATCCGGTCCCGCACATCCCCGATACCTCGTAACGGCTCCGTGAGGGTGATGGCTGCGGTCTTTGACTGGTAGGGTTCCCAGGGGAGAGCGGTGTCACCGATGTTTAACATGATTTTTAATGTGCAATCATATGTTGTATTGGGACATAGGCGTATAAAAATTCCAGTGATTGGATTTTCGTCTGTTACTGTAAATGTACACTCATTTTTACTTGCACTTATTATCGTTGATGTATGATTGGTGATACTAATAATTTTCAGTAGTCCATTGTGTGTGCATGAAATAGTATATGTTCCTCTTAACCCGTAATCCTCCGAATTACCCCACTTACCGTATAAATACAAGTCATTATATTCAGTATCTCTCGATATTCCTTTTATCAATACCATACCATCTTCAGTTAGTGAAGCTTTGCACCCTGTACCATTATTACTAATTCGAGGTATAAGAAGATTAGCCCCCGTCACCATTACCGCCGTGACATCCGTACTCACAATCTCCTGCGGATATTCCGGGCTGGGGGATGGCCTGCCTCCGGTGTAGGGTTCCCAGGTCCCATCACCATCCTGATATAACATTGGATGATATGTACCTGGCGTTATGGTGCTTCCAGTGTTTCCGTACAAAAAAGCTTCTACGCGCACATTTTCATTATTAAGCATCTCTTGGGTTATCTGCTTCGTGCTGTTCTCCTGCATTTCTGCCAATACTGTGCTTCCATCCCATATACGTACATACAGTTTAGGCATGGTCAGTTCGCTTTTTAAAATCAGATTCCCAGGCTTTAAATGATTTTTTAAATAATCTAGCTGGTAGCTTGCGCTAAAGGCTTCAGTCAATGCTCCTGTACCGGATATCTGGTAACCTCCATCCGCAGTATTGATAACGGCTCCTCCCGCACTCTTGCTTACCGCGCTTAAATCCAGCAGCTGAGCCCCGGTCGTGGAAAACTGCTCGCTCTTGCCGGCTATCTCCAGGCCGGGTATCGGCGCCTCCCACGCATCGTCCACTGTGACTTGCGTGGTGCCGGATGCAAACCCAATCAGGGCATTGGCGTATTTAAGGTCCGTCTCACGCTTGTTGTAGCCTACGAATGTCTCCTTCTGGCTCTCCACGTATGCCTTGTTATCCTCTAACGCCTTTGCCGAAGCGGTAGCGGACTGAGCAGACGCCGTGGCGGAACTGGCGGCGGCTGTCTTACTGGCCTGGGCATCATTGGCATAGCCCTGGGCAGTGCTTACCTTACTATCCATTTGCTCAACAAAATTTTCAAACCAATTCTGGTCTGGCTGTGTAATACCAGACCCTGGAATTAACCCCGAATGTATTGTATATATCTTTTCTTCTGTTTTTAATATATACGCTTTGGTATTCGGCGCTGTACCATTTACCCATACGCCAATCTTAATGTCTCCTGACTGTTGCGTTGCTTTTTCTGGTATAACCCAACCAAATCTGATAGTACTATCGTTATACATTACATTCACTGGACTATCTTCGCTGCCGATTCCATCTTTTAATTCATAGTGTATCCATATAGACATTCCAATCAAATCAATGCCATCATAGTATCTATCCATCATAAAAGATATATACTGGCTGTATGCTTCTCCCTGCACTGATATCTGCGCAGCAATGTCACCAATTGTACGTCCTTCGATGTAGGTATAATCTTCATCGTGATATTTTGGATAATCCATGTATTTATCACTTTTTACCCATTCTTCTGTTGTGCCTGATGCAAATACGGAAAACGCATCATCCAAATTATTAGCATACATGTATTTTCACCTCTGGTCTATTACTGCGAAATCCGTTACAATCCTTACATCCTTCTTTTCCCCAACTATCCTTACGGAGAATCTTTTTAACCGTGCCACATCATCCGGGACGCGACATCGATTACCAAATATAGGAACATAGTACTTCTGTTCAAACACAGCTACCTTGTTATATCCAACCCATGATGCATCGAATTGGAAATCACATTCGATGTAGTTTTGTGTTCCTGCTACAAGATATGGATGCGGAGAAGTATTTACGATATGCTGTTTATCTACATTGAATTTTAATGTTTCCATATTATTCCTCCCCAAATAGCATTGGACCTTCCTTCGGCTGTGCTTCCTGTACCATAGCCTTTGCATCTTCTTCAGATAACCCTTCAAACTTCTGAAAATACATCCATGCCGGCACCTTTTCCTGCACAACATACTGCCACCATCTTGCCCGGTCCTCTTCACGGTTATATGTAATGTCCCCAAAATCATATGTTATTTCGTAGTTTCCGGCGGGTGCCAGTCCGTACAGGTCAGCATATACATCGAGCGCATATATTGCGCCATCAAGGCAACTTTCCAATTTGTCGCGCACATCCTTGATTAACTGGATAGTGCGGCGGTCATCAGCTTCTACTTGTGTTGCTGTGACCATACCTGTTTTTTCATCAAGCACAAAATATCCGTTGGAATATCCACACTTAAATCCCAGGAAAGAAAGTAAGTTATTAATTCCGGTTATTCTGGTATCAGTATTTAATGATGGATTAATCTCATGGTAAAATTCCCCATTACTATTTCCAAATACATTTCTTACATAATGTGGTAATTTAACTTTATTTACTCCTGGACGTTTTAAATTAGTTCCATCACCAAGCATTAATTGGTCATCAATTAATATGATTTTCTCACTGTCAAATATTTCACCTACATTCCGGCTATATGCCACATCCAGGTCCTTTAATTCTTCTATGGCCTCGGCAAACATTGGCAATCCCAAAGGTGATGAGATATCCAAATTGTTAGCCTGTGGAGTGCGGAGTACACCAAACATGGGGCCGTCTATTTTATCATTGTTAGCCTTGAGTATAGGCGGTGTCTCTGGAAGTAAGTCAGACCACTTAGTCCTGTTTAATGCTATCGGGTCCCCCACACTTTTTGCAGACTGAGACACATAAGCTCTATTGGATATGTAATATGGGTAATATGTGTTTTCCCCATCCTTGACCTCGACAAACCGATGATACTCAAACCGGGTATAATACTTATCATTTTCGCTGTAGCTATCCTTGAATACAATCCCATAGATACCTTCATTGTCACAATCCGTAATAATAAAGTCCATCGGTGTGAATATGTCCAGTCCCTTTCCATTGGGCTTAAGGATGATTGTGCCGTAGGCCATACCATACTCTACCCAGTGGCGAATCTGGAAATATATCTTGTCAATCTGCTCCTGGAGCCACGCCGCCCGCGCACTCCCATCAATCTGTATTCCGATTGCCAGGGTAGCAAGCCGGGCCGTCTCTGAACAAATAGCCTTTGCAAAATTGATTGTCTTAACGTTATCGTCAGCATTCACCCAATAGGGAGTACCCCGGTAGATATTGGCGCACTCTGTAATCTTGCTTTCCATCTCCGGGGATACCACCGATTCAACATTAAAATCTTCTTCCGCTTGTCGCTTAAATATCATTCCTATCACCTTTTTAGCCCATGTTATTAATCCCATTTAGTCACCTGTATTTTGCACAATTTTCAATATAGCTTAAAGGCAACAATACCGATTGTTCCTTTAATATCTGTCTCTGCAATCCTTTAGGTGTATAGACGCAGTTTGATGTTAGTTCATTTATTCCTTGCCGTATAACACATTCTTCTGTGTATGAATGACCAGGGGAAATATCAACATACTTTTTTAGAAATTGTCCTATTCGCTTTTTGCTATATTCTATCATGCGCTGTTCTCCCTTCTCATTGACAATGGGTCTGGAGCTATGCCAGATTTCCCCGCCTATTGAATAGTGGCTCAAATGCGTACCGTGTGGCCGCTATAGTATGGTCTGCCTGTCCCTCTGGATATCCACTGATGATGTTACCATCCTTGTCCCTTCCATACTCGTACTTGGTAAACTCCTCATAAACATTCGGTGTGCGTCGGCGGTCAATAACGATTGTACGCCTCTGTAGCCACTTAAATCCATATTCCACGCTTCCCGGTCCCTTTATGGCTCCTGTTGCTGGAAGTCCCATATCCCGGTAATCACTTACCGATTTTGGCTCAGCGCTATCGCAGATTATCCGGTAATCGTCATAGCCTTGTTCTTTTATCCACTGTGCCGTCAGTTCATTACTCGTCTTATGCACATAATTTTCACTTATAAAATAGATTTTCTCCTGAGCACTGTTGTAATAGGCCCGGACAAAAGCATATGCGTCTGGGTACCACCCAAAGTCTACGCCTTGATATATTCTATCCATACGAGAGATTTCCTCGTCCGTGATTTCTCGCAGTTCTAAGAGGTCAAACACGTTTCCTCCGGTTCCGACTGGTTCTCCCAGATATTCGTGCTCATATGCTTTAGGGTTTGTTATTTTTAAGTGTTCGGCCCGTTCAAAAAAATCTTCCCCCAGCCACTCAATCGGGACACTTCTGTAATCGCTCTTATGCCTATATGCTTTTGCGTCCAGCTCCAAAACATACTCATTCGCCCAGTTGTTCCGGCTAATCGGCGGATTAAAGGATTTAAATACCTTGTAATCACGACCGCCACGCAATACAGACTGTTCGGCCATACGGATTTCAGAAGGGCCGGAGAAAATATCCAATTCCTCAAACCAGAGGTATTTAAAAAATCCTTTTGCCGATTTTATCGACTTTGTTTTCTGTGCCTTATCAAGCCCCCTGAATATAATCTTTTGCCCTGTCGGCATATAAACAAATTGCATAGGGCTTACGCTTCCCTTCCAGTAGTCAGAGGCCCCTAACGCATCTATGGCCCATTGTATTTGGTTATACACAGAATCACGGAGCATTATGCTGTATTTGTGGAATACTACAGCGTTCGTTTCTCTGTCCCGCATCATACCCAGTACAATCTCCACAGATATGAAAGAGGACTTCGTGGAACCTCGCCCGCCATACAGGTCGTAATATGAATGATTACCGTCCAGAATATCCCAGTGAACGTCATAAAATGAAGGGGCAATTACATCAGTCAGATTTATTGTTGTCTGGTCTTGGTATGTTGTTGACAATTGTAATCCCGCCTCCCTCCTGCTTTTTATCTGTATCTATCTTGCGCTTTGCCAGCTCCACCGCCGCTTTGGTCCTCTCTGCCAAAGGAGCGTCAAGACCGAATTGGTCTTTTACTTCTCCGCGCATAACCGATGTAAGATATTGCAGTATTTCAGCGGCATCAGCTATGCGGCAATCATCAATCTGTTTCTGTCGCTCGGAGATATATGCAGAAACCGTAGGCTTCCGTAAGTTTTCACGCCCTATTGCGTCTGCTGTCCGTAAGCTATAACCAGCCTTTCTCGCAGCTTCTGCCGCATTTCCGCATTCTATGTAATAATCCGCAAACGCTTTCTGTTTCGGTGTAAGTTCCACTTAACCACCATCCTTATCATACCTTCTGTTCCATGCATGTATAGCTTTTTTCCAACGGCAATAAAACGCTTGTATATTAAATGCTATACATCCCGGATTGCTACAGTGTATGCCTTTCAATCCGCCATTTCTTATTTTTTCTGGACTCTCGCCGCAAAACGGACAAGGTAACAATTTTATCTTTTCCATCCCTTCACCGCCTCCCATATCTCCTGCAAGCACTTCACAATCTCAATCCCCGATGCACTCCGCAGTATCTCATAATCCCTGGTTTTCCACTCTCCATGCTTATCCTGCTGTAGCACAGGGGTGCTTAATATCCATATGGTTATCATGCGCCCCTGTTCCTCGCTATAGAATTGGCTGGTGGATATCTTGATTACAAGTCTGGTCTGCAATATGGCGCGCTGGAGTTTTTTCATAATTGAACTAAGATTCATCTTTGCTTTCTGCCTCACGGTATTCTTTGCATACTTCCATGTGCGCAAACCAGATAGTTGCAGCCGTAGATTCTACCGCATTATATTCCAGCATACTTCTGTATGATGTGACTATATTTTCTGCTTTTGCGTCAATGTTAATACAGTTTTCACATCATTCCTTTAATAGATTAATAATCATATTTTTACCCCATGTGGTATAATAGTCCTATACTAATTTTACCATGCATAGGGTAATCAAACCGTCCCCACATTTATGCATATCCATTCATCGTTCCTACTTGCATCCACTCTTTATCAGAATAATTTCCGTATCGATAAATATATCCACTTAATGGATACTCAGCTATTACTAAAATTAATGATTCTCCATATTTTTCTTTAATTTGTTCATAAATATCTTGAAGATTCAGTATTTCATCTTCCTCAGTCTTTCTCCATTCCGGAATAAATAAAATATCTTCTGGCATCTCATTTTTGTATGGAGATACAATAATTCTTAAACTCGCCCCTCCCATCCTATAGAATTTTATTTCATCTGGATTATCAATTGATTTCATTTTATCTCCTCCATCTTATCTACTATTTTTTCAAGCATTGCCATATCTTCATCGGTTAATTTCTCACTGGCTTGTATAACCAATCTTAAGGCATATAAAAATTCTGTTACCCGTATAGTGCTTTTTTAGTATCAATCATCCTTTCCACCTCCCAAACAATGTCATTAATCTCCTATATTCATCCAGCGTCTTTCTTTGGTACCCATAAAAATCATCCCGTTTAATTGGTATGTTCTTCCTCTTACTCAGCTTGTCATATCCGATGTTACCTACAAGGCTCTCATATATTTCTACTTCCAGGCCAGGAGCTGAGGATATGGCACACTGGAACAATGTAAGCTTATCTTCTACGCTGGCTGTTTTACAGTATTCTTTTATACGTTTTGCTTCATCTTTTGTAATTCCATAGTCACTATAATTTTTGTCCCTGGTTCTCATGGCCCTCCTTTCTACTTATTCTCATTTTAATTCTTTCAAAGTCGCATCTTTAATATCCTCCGGTTCTGCATACTCACAACAGGTTAATATCTTTTCACGGCTAAAATTCAAGTCCTCTGCCGTATCACAGCAAATCGCTCCTCCGATAAGCTCATCACAGTTCATATCAATTACGCATTTACAACCATATGCGTATTTGCTTTTACACTTAATCATTTTTTTACACCTCCATTAAATGTCTAATATGTCAGTTTAGCGTATTATAACGCTCTGCCCCTCTTTGTCCGTAATATCCACTGAAATCGTCATTCTTCCGAACGTGCCCATTACCCTGTCTCTGATTTCTTCACGGACAATACTTCTTGCGCTTTTATCTATGCACTGTTCAATTTTATTTGATATAGCATCACTTGTATTTGTCTCATGCAGCGCTTGAAATATTGCCCTTTTAAGTTCTTCTTGTAGAACCTCTTTAACCATATCCTTTAACGTGTTTTTATTGATTCCTGCTTCATTAAGCATCTGCCTTACTTCCTGCCTAATGGCAATCTGTTCTACAGTCATATACTTTTCCTTTCCGGCAATCGCCTAAATTTTAATATTTAATGGAATATACTCATAGTCTTTGAAAAAATGTTCCTTGTCATTTGGTGTCACATGGAATACCCAACATGGGCAACTCCGTTTATGTTCTTCATATTCCAGCCACCATCCAACACAACATTCACCATCTTCATTTCTGCCCGCCCTATGTCTTGCGTATCCATTACCGATAGCTAAATACACCTGGTTTTGTTTTCCGCTATATTCAAGCTCTCTTTTTGCAATTTCTATCGCCTGTTCCTTAGAGTATTTCTCTTTGCTGACTGCCAGATTGTCATATCCACCATAAAATATATCAAAATCAAACTTACTCATCTTTCGCCTCCAAAATATTAATATTCGCTGACTCTATAGCAATTCAGTTTTCTCTCTGTAATGTTGTATTCATAATTCACGGCAACCCCATCATTATGCCATGCTCCAACCAGAAACGGTACTCCCGCCCATATCCCTATGGTTTCGCATTTAACAATGCCGTATGCCTCTATTTCTGGACAGTATACAGGTTTTCCCGCCAGTTCCTGCAACTCCTCCAGAGTGAGTGACTCTTTATTCATTTTGGCCTCCTTCTAAAATATTAATTTACTGGTTCCCAATACCAGTCAACCCGTTGCATGACAATTTCTTTTATATCATCTTCGATTTCTTCATCTGTCATCTCGTCCGGATATTCCAGCTCATCCTCTACATCAGTACCAGCGTATCCATAATTAGCTTTATATTTTATTTTTTTCATTTTCCATCTCCGTCAAATGTTAATATTTAATCCTTCCAGCACTTCTTACCTTTCATAACTGACCTCCAAATGTTAATCTGCTTCACGGTCTAAATCTAAAACAGCAACACCATCACTGTATCCAACATCAGCAAGACCATTAACACTATATTTGTCCATGGTTAATCCCCAACCAACACTCGGATATAAATGGACTGCTTTTACCTCAAATTCTGGATTCTCCAACAACTTTTCCGCCAATTCTTTCGCTTTCATGTATTCCTCCAAATTTCGATTTAGTCTCTCAAATACCTAACTGTCATTTCCCAGAATAACAGGCCGGTGGTTTATACTCCATCCATGCAATCACCTTATCTTTGACTGGTTTCTGATTTGCATAAAGAAATTCGCCTTTAAATTTGTCATACCTTCCCTCGACTGTACGTGAATAACCGTTGGGATATTGAATACTAATCCAAAGTCTATCGCTTGTGTATGTCTCTGGTAATTCCTTTTCTACCGGAGTCCACTTATGTAACAGATTTTCTATTTCCTTCGGATTCATACCCGTGTTCTCATATTCCATAAGTGTTTCCCGTAGGTCTGCCATTGCCCACATAATGCGGTATACCAATGCAGTGCGTCCATCTGGGTCATTGATACCATATTGCAGATTGTCCATTAAGATATCATCCAATGTCTCATTATCGTCTGGCAGTTCGCTTCCCTCTGCCTCGCTGAATCTGCGGATGAAGTCCCGCAAATCCATGTCCGAATCATAATCCCTGTACCATGCCCACCCATCCTTTGCGTACATGCAATTATGTGCCAGCTCTACCATGTTCATTTCACCAGCAGGCTTTTCTATTGTCGTTCTTTTCATCCCTCTGCCTCCTCCGGCTTACTACACCGCTCAAACTCTATTACCCATACCCAGGGATTGGCGGTCCAACCATAACGGTCAATATTTAACTTATCAACCGTAGAATCCCATAGTTGCGAAAATGCATATTGTTGTTCCTGCCCATTCAATACATGAGGATGTTCTGTTTTAATCCCTTCCTTTTCTATTTGGTCGAGTGTTATCTTCTGCAACCTCTCCACCCTCACATCTGTCACTTTTAGCCAGATACGAGCTGCTTCCTTTGGCATATGGATTGATGGGTGCCACTTATGCATTGACGGCGGAAACGTATCATCTTCTGTGGTTCCGTAGTCTGTGCGGTATACAAAGCATCCTGGTGCTCCTTTATATGTATCCGGCGCCGGAGTATTACACGCATTTGCACATCTTGTACAAGGATTAAATCCCCATGTTTCCCGAACATATAGAATGTCACCAGCGCCATATGGAGCGTGTATCCAGGAGCCTCCTCGCATCGGTATTACTCCATAGCCGCATTGACGACAAGCCCACTCATTTCCTCCCATATCCCAGAATCCCTTTTCGTGGCTACACTCACTTTCTGTTCCTTCTAAGGACATTTCAAATTGCGGCTTAATCACTCTCCTGGTAACTGTCTTACGCCCTTCCAGGATTGCCCGAACCATGTCGCTGTTAAATAATATCTGTCTTGCCATGACCTGCGCCTCCATCCGAAAATAGTTAATACTCATCATCGTCAACCAATATCTTGCAATCTTCCCACTCGGCTCCACACCGGGCGCATACCATAAAATCTGGTTCGTCTGCACACGGAACCCCTCTGGTGCAATCGCAATATCTGCATTCCCAGTGGGTACCTGGTGGCTTTTTTATAAAGCCATTCTGTACGGCGCAGCCCCGGCATATGTTCAGCTCAGTTCCATTTTTCCTGTTTTTGATTTTGACAGTCTTGGATGTGCAGCAATCACACATATCACATTTCATTGCCTTCTCCTCCCTTCAGTTTCAGCACTGATACTTCATAAGCAGTGCGTATCTCTGTTTCTGTCTCGCTGAGTTTTTTGATGTATTCGCGGCTTTGTACGCGTCCCCATATCTCTATCCTGTTTCCTACCTCGAATCCGGATGCACGGCGTGCATTGCGGCCCCAGCAGATACAGGGGATATAGTCCGATTTTGAATAATTGCCGGTACTGGCTCCCAGCTTTGGCTTTGGCCCAATCAACGGCCCCGGCTGCCGTCCAACTTTGGCATGGCGCTCCCGTTGCTTTCTCGGCGCGTTATCAGCTCACCCTCTTTTTTATTGTCTATCTGGTTTTTGCTCCAGAGATTTTTTTACAAGGTCCCTCGTTCGTCCTTGCGCCGTATAGCCGATATGCCAGCTTAACGATTTGGTTGACAAAAACATGTAAAATCTGTAAAACACGCTCATGTTAAGCAAATTATTAATTACTTAATGATAAATCTATCTAATATCTTCTGTGAAACTGGTTGATAATTCTTCCAGCTCCTTATTGTTGCAATAAAACCGGCAACTGTCACCCGGTCTTTTATATGCACCTTTATGGGTGCAGATGAGAATATATATCCCTTTTGGTGGATTTCTTCTAACTGAAAATGCACAGTCAGCACACTTATTTTTCATATCTCCTGCTCCCTGTCTATCTATCATTCCTCTGTCTCCATGCTCCACTCAATATCCCATTTGATTCTCTGCCCACAGTGTCCACAATATGGATAATTTGAATTAACCCCTTCACCGCAAGATGGGCACAATCCGATATTCTCTTTGTCTTTAATAAAACACCTTTCATCCTCTGGTTTTTTTGTTATCTGTTTCTGTAGAGCTGATATGACAGCCTCAACATTTTTCAATGGTATATGTCTAAATGACTTAACCTCTTGGCATCCCATCAATTTTGCATTTTCAACTACCATTGATAGGTCTTTCGCGATTCCTTCTTCAATCATCCCTCTGCCTCCTTACAATAGCCGCTTTGTTCACACGTTTCTGCATCCTCGCAATAATCGCATTCCCCAGAACATCCCCTTACCGTTTCCTGTTCTTCTTTACATCTGTTATTCATGGCTTTTCTCCTCTAAATGCATGCCAAATGAGTCAATTGCCTTCATGGCCTCTCCCAAATCATCAAACACCCTTCCATCGTACGAGATATCATCAATCCGGTACCCCAGTTCATCTCCATCGGATGGGGTTGCTACCCTCAAGGTGCAGATATCCATGCCTTTGTATTCCGTTACCTTTGCATATCTATTGCTTAAGTGCTTCATTTTCCCTCCTCCATAAATGTGTGTTTTGATTACTTGGACGCCTAGAAAAATCAGGACATATTTCAGTCCTATCATATGCCGGTCGGAGAAATGCTGTAGTCATGGGTGATGGATATTTCTCCATGTCCTTTATTGCTGCCATTCTTTGGCGTTCTGAATTGTCACTATATTGATTTTTCATTTTGTTATCTGGCAATTCAATTCCACCTTGCCTGAATGTTATCCTTGGTATCCCATGTGTAATGCATTCCGGGTATTGTTATAGTTCTAGGGCATTCATCCACATAATCAATCAACCCTATCTCTTTCATATCCCGCAGATATCCCCAGATAGTAGAGCTTGACGTATAACCAACCCCATCCCCTATTTCCCTGGTTGTTGGAGGATAATCATGCTCTAACATGTATTGCTTTACAAACACCAAGATTTTTTTATGTATTTCTTTCATTTGCTTCCTCCGACACCCAGTCTTTTACCTGTTTTAACATCAATGCATCATAATCGGTATCTCGTTGTTCAAAATTGTGAAACTGATTTTTACTGCCTTTGGCGGTCGATTCCTGCCGCTGGCTTCGTACCCAGGTCCTTACCGAGGCTTTCCAGTCCTTCATCTTGTTTTTCCCAACCATCCATCCCTTTGATGCATAAAAATCAACAAAACTCTCTGGGTCAATGCCATATCCATTCAAAGTGCAGTAATCGGACACATCCGACACCGAAGGTGGAGTAAATGTTTTTTTATTATTATCATTTACATTATCCTTTTCCTTTACATTATCCTTTTCCTTAGGTTTTGCTTTGGTTATGGTTTGGTTATCACTTGGTTTATTATAATTGGATTCTAGGTTATTGTTTGGTTCTGGTTTGATTACTGGCCTACCACCCTTGGTTCCGTTTTGGTATCTACGATTATTCGCATCAATTTGTGGTTTTGCCATTAAAAACATTGCCGATGCAACACCTGCCGATTTAGGCTCTATTTCATCGAGTCCATATTCTAATATTGCTGTAAGAGATTCCAATCTTTCTTTTTCCGGCAGCTGCTTAATAGCTTCCCAGAAACTGCGATAAAATACAACACTATCTCTCATAACCCAGCTCCAAACATACTAATCTGACCGGGAATACCTTTATCTTTTTTCTTATTCCGGCTTATAAACAGCTGTGCGCCACGTTCTGCTGCCTTTATGCTCTTAGTCCTATTATTCTGGCTGACAAGCCATTTCTCTGTTTCTTGCCGTCCCTGTGCATCGTCACGGGGTATATAGTAACCTTTCCCTGTTGGCAATGTAAGAATCACTTTATCGTGCCTTAATATCTCAATGGCGGTTCGTATATCTCTATCCGATTCCCCTATCTTGGATACCAGTTCATCTCTGTTCAATGCATTCTCTTTACCTACAAGGAGCGCATTATATACCCTTGCTTGAACATCTTCACTAACAGTTCGCTTATTCTTCAAATAATCCCTCCTTTCGGGCCGGGTAAAGGAGGTTTGATAGGTCCCGGCCCAGGGTCAGAAAGTATATCGTGACATATTAGCAATCTGACCAGTAATCATTACCGTTGTATGTATCAGCCTATTGGCATTGATACTGATTTCAGTTTACTTTTTCAAAGATTCTTCGTATTCCTCGATAATCTTAAAAAATTCGCTTGCCTTTAACTCTTTAAATCCTGCAAGGTTGTCAAAATCACAATCTGCTTTAAAACTTGCATACAGGTAATGTCCTATATCATCGGTACGGTTAAGGGCGAAATCCAGCAGCGGTATTCCCTGTTCCAGCGCATAATCCAGCATGGTATTGATAAACTCTCTAGCCGTGTCCATAGAGCAATCAGACAGGGAAAAATATCCGCATCCGGTCCGATTGATATGTAAATACTTAAGCCACTCCTTCTCGACTTCTGGCACATTCCCGGAATAAGCCGATATATCATTGACCGTGGCATAAATCTTTCGGCGCTGGTCTGAACTGATGTGCCTGCCATCGTCAAGCCATATGCTGCAACTATTCATGTGCTTCTCAATAATCGGTTCCATAAGATTTCTTCTAGGAATGAATATCTGTAAATATGTCCCCTCAGGAACCAGCTTGTATGCTGTTATATCCGCTGACTCATGCATATAAACACCTCTTTAATTCCAGGGAAGTCCACTATCCTGCATATTATCTGGAGGGGCAGGATTCTCGTTAGAGGGTTTGTCTGGGGTGGACTTGAACCTTTTAATACAATCTCTATACTGAGATTCAACCATATCACTAAATTTTTCTACAGCATACAGAGAGCAGATGGCCCTCCAATGTTTACCAGTCCTATCACACTCTGCTATCAAATCATTTACCTGCTCCTCGGTTAGCTTCTTTTCTTTTGAAATTTTTTCATTTTTTGATTCTGGAATTTGTTCGTTGTTGTATTTAGTCCGGTCTGAATCCCAATAAACATCAGCACCAATCCCAAGCTCCTTACATGCTACGGATATAGCATCTGTTGTTGCCATCTTGTAACATTCGTCAGATACATATATTCCAGACTTCTCCTTTGATGCAAACATGCTCCCGCCGTTCCCAGCGATTGGTTTAGACCACTCCCCATCAACCTTTATGTATAATTCAATATTTACAAAAGCTGCTATCTCATTACCTGCTGTTTCCAACCACTGCCTCGTTGGGATGTAGTACCATCCTATCCCACATGGCCCGAACTGCTCAGTAAGGACTTTTATGCGCCACATAGGGTTGATATCGGTCATACCGCTGGTACGGCCTCCCTTAATGGTTTTCTTGGCGCTATCTGGGACAGAACGAACCTTTTCGTATAAATCAAGATTCTTCATCTTTGTTCTCCTTCATCAGCGTACCAATAATATAGTTAATAGCCATTTCCAGTTCCACCCTAACATTTTTTATTGTACAAAGGCTTTTTCTGTAGTTGAGATAAGATACCATTGCAGTACCATCAATCATCTTGTTTTCCAGATTCATGTTTTATAATCTCCTTATAATGCTGTTTATGATGTTCTCTGTCCTTCTCCCTACATTTGTCACATTCTTTCCATTGTTCAGGGTCAAGGAAACATCCGCAAGAATCACAACAGTAACTATACATCCTTTTCGTTCTCTATATTGTCATATGTTCTTCCCTCTAAAATTGACCTCATTACAACTTTTGATGCATACTGGTCTGAATCCATAAAAATTAATGCTGAATTTACGCGACCTTTAAGCTCTACAAGATTTTTATACTCGCTAATACTTATTTCAACTGTTCTTTCTTCCATCTTGCAAACCTCCATAATCTCTGATATAATCAGACTGAGTTATTTTTTGTATCCGGTCGTTTAGCTCTGTCAAGCTGACGACCTTTTTTATTGGCTTACCATAACCGGTGTACCGGCTTGCATTCACCATTGCTCCGGCCCGGTTGGTGCCATTCCGGCGGCGGCTCATAATATCACCGCCATGCATATCACCAGCAATCCGCTTAAGACCATCACCGCAGCGGTTAAACCGCGAATAATCATACGGTCTTTCTGCCGCGGGCTTAAGTGTGTTTTACCAACAGGTATGTATTCAAGCTGTTTCAACAAATTTCATCTCCTTTCCGGTCAATTGCAGAAGTATCTGTAATTTTTCTATTGTCAGTTTTTCAGGGTTGGCTTTACGCTCTCTAAACGAGCTTGTACAAAAACCCAAATACAAGGCCAGCTCATTATCATCAAAGTTATTTCTTATTTTGGCTTCTTCTATCAGTAGCCGGATACTGTCCATTTGCCATTCTGACGGCTTCTTAGTTTTCACTCTTACTTCCTCCTTAACTCTCAGTTTTGTGGATTATCTCTTAACAAATAATCATCACACTTTGTAAGTATGGCAAGCGCCTTGCTCCTGATAAGGTTTATGTACCTGTCATCAAGACTAGCATTATCACGGCTGAGTGATATTATATCTGATGCCAAGATAAGTATTTTATTGTCAAACAGTTCTTTTTTTACATCTACAACCTTCACAGCTTCTCTCCTCCTAAATGTTAAAATACTGGTAAAACGCTATTGCTATAATTATTAGTATCTCTGCAAAAACAGTGCAAACAACTCCTGCTAAAAATGGATTAATGTACATCGTTTATCTCCTCCTCTTTCTCTTAATTCCCCGGCTCTTGCCGTTCTTCTTAATCCTGGCTTTCTGTCCCATTCTCTAAGTCTCCTTGTGTTCCTGTGTTGATGTTGTTCAGTCCGGTGCCATCCTGGGAAACATAGTCATATGTACCCGCGGTATAAAGCCATGCAGCATTGGTGCCTATCAGCGCCGCCAGTGTTACCAAGAACGCTATAAACCAATGCTTTGCATTCCTCTTGCTCTGTTCGATTACCTCTACCGCAAAATACTGCTCCAGCCCTTCCCATGTTGGCTTGTCCTTCTGGTTTTCAATGTTCATAAATATTTTCCTCCTGTGCTTGCGTAATACAGGAGAAAATGGTAAAATATTCCTGTATCCGCATTAGTTTGGGTAATGTGGTTACGGCTCCGGTTGGTGTTCGTATCACCGCCGGGGCATTTTATAAATCTAATCTTCCGCTTCTATGAGTTCTCCATCTTTAAGCGTGTACCATGTATCTGCTTTGATGTTTACTCCATCAACAACTACTGCTTTCCAGCTGGAAATTTTACAGCTATTTTGTTCTTCTTCTGCAATAACCAAAATCGAACCTAGCCCTCCTTTTGCTTTTACCCATTTTCCTCTTGCAACAGATAATCCGTTTTCGCCGGTTGATGATTTTCCACGACTTGTTGCTGCTCCGCAGTACCCGGCTGTTGCTGCTCCGTGGTCCCCGGCTGTTGCTGCTCCGCAGTTCCCGGCTGTTGCTGCTCCGCAGTACCCGGCTGTTGCTGCTCCGCAGTACCCGGCTGTTGCTGCTCCGCAGTTCCCGGCTGTTGCTGCTCCGTGGTCCCCGGCTGTTGCTGCTCCGCAGTACCCGGCTGTTGCTGCTTTATATTCTATACAAGTTTTTTCAACCTTTTCTTTGGTATATTTGATTGCTGCATTTACAATTCCAGCAATATTCAGTTGCGCACCAATGCGCATCTTTGTTGATGCAATTTTACTATCATCGTGTCTGCTTATGTCTCCACTCTGCTCTACCTCACAATACACAGATTTTGATGGTGGATAATCTTTAAAACAATCAAGTGGGTATTCGCATGCATGCATATCGCATTCACAAGCCACGGCTTTATCTTCCTCGTAATCCTTTCCCACTTCATATTGTTTATTTTTGCAGGTCATATCCTTATTAAAACCTTTATACGATTTTATTATTTCTTCCATGTTTCCTCCTTTAATCTTGTCATTCCTACCCCTCTCCTTTATAATTTAAGTACAGGCGTTGCCGCGCCGAGTACATAAGAAAGGAGATAATATGTCTGAAAATGCAATGTTGCTTCTTCGTAAAATGGCCAATGAATTTGATAAAACGAAGCATAAATCTTTTGATTCTGACTTTTATATTGCTTTCTCTGATAGAATTATTAATGAATTAGAATCATATGGATATATCATTTGCCGAAATGATGTTATAGCTTCAATAGAATTAACATCTGCCGGATACGAAAAGGCAACCAATTAATTCCTAAGAGCCGTCTTGTCGGGCGGCTCTACTCCAATCAGAGTATTTGTTACCATATCAACCTTCCCATCTTCCAAAAATTCAAAATCATTCAAGTTAAAAGAAATGGTAATTTCTGGATTCCCACCTGCTTCATGAACATAAGAAACGGATGAAATACCTTTCCCTATAGATTTTCCACATAATTCAAAATAGGTATGTTTTCCATCGCTCACCAACCTAAACTTTGGTCCATTCATCATCTTTCACCTCCTACTCTAAGAAATACTGTTGGTAGTGCGCCGAGAATCTTCAAACGTTTTTATATCATCTTCACTTATCCGGTACTCCCTACCAATCTTGATTGCTGATAACTTCTTTTTGCGAATCCAATCCCATACAGTAATGACCTGTACGGCATATCTCTCGGCTACCTGTTCGCAGGTATACATTTTCGACAATTTATCACTTCCTTTCTTGCGTTTTGCATGGTTTAGCCATATAATCAGATAAAAACGAGGTTTACCATATGGCTATTGATGTAAGTACAATTCATATTTCTTTTTGCGATAAAATTGCATTGACCTATATCAGAATCAGAAAACGGGTTCGTATAATTGATATGGATTCTCATAAGCATTACCGTGTTCTTAATAAAAAATTCTTAATCAGAAACATCCCAACCGAAAAAGGGAGACCAAGACCGACTGAATTTTATGAACTCCATGACATTGGGAGAGATTATATTAATTACCGCTCTGAACGCCGAATTGATAAAGCTATAATGCCAATCATTACTGCTGTTATAACTGCACTCCTAACCGAATTGCTATTACATGGAACAATACTGTCACAATTACTGACACTATGGCAGAATATAAGCAATCCATAAAGCACTCTTTCCGCTGTTCTCTGCTCATATTCCTGTAATGCTCAATAATTTTTTTGAATATTAACCTCACCCCCTAAATAATACTTGCGTTTACTTCGGTTTAGTGATATACTAAGTTTACCAGACGAACTATATCACTTTAGCAATGCATTATTTTTGCAACCTATTATATATTGCAAAACCGAACTATGTATATACTATACCATTGCATTTCGGTTATGTCAATATGTTTATTTCGGTTTTGCAAATTATTTTAAGGAGTAAACATATGTACGAGATTTTTAAACGATTATGTGATGAGCGCGGAATTACAACTTATAAATTCTGCAAAGACACTGGAACAAATGCGTCAACAATCAGCACATGGAAAAATAGGGGAACTATTTGTAATTTGAAGTTAGCGACTACAATAGCTGAATACTTTGATGTTTCTGTAGATTACATAATGACTGGACAAGAACAAAAACCACCTACATTCTCGAATATCTTTCCAATAGAGCTGAAACGGTTTCCTATGCTTGGAAAGATTGCTTGCGGAGAACCGAAATATACAAACGAAGATAGGGAGAGTTATGTCATGGCAGGAACAAACATTAAGGCAGATTTCTGCTTGAAAGCCAGCGGTGACAGCATGATAGGGGCTAGAATTTTAGATGGCGATATTGTTTTTATTAGACAACAGGATATGGTAGATAACGGCGAGATAGCCGCCGTTGTAGTCAATAACGACAGCGAGGCTACACTGAAAAGATTGTATTACTACCAGGAAAAAGGATTGCTGATATTAAAACCTGAAAATCCCGCATATGAGGATTTAATTTTTCAAAAGGAAGAGCTTAACCAAGTGCATATTTTGGGAAAAGCTGTTGCGTTTCAGAGCGACATACTGTAGCTTGAGGAACATTAAGTTAAGGGGGAATTTTATGAGTATAAAAGGCAAATCTCAAGAGTTGTACATAGGAAAAACAGAGGTTAACATAAAAGATTATCAATGGGGATATAAATTAATAAAAATCCATTATAGTGATATTTCAAAAATTGAATATTGTTTTCGTACCATGACCGAAGGTGGATATATGGATTTTCATGATACATACGGACATTTTGAAAGGTTTTGCTTCCCGCGTAAATCGAATGCAGCAATACAACGAGCAATAGATTACATCGAAGAACGGTACCCTGATTTAGTAATTGAAAAACATAATGCAGATGATGACCCTATCTATTCTAAAAATGTTTTTATTGCTGTATTATCCTTATTTTGCTGTTGGCCAATTGGGTTAATACTGAATTGGACAACCGGAAAACGTACATTGCAAGAAAGAATCATGTTTACAGTTTTGATATTATTGATACAGGTAAGTCTATATTTCTTTTGGGTGTGGTACACAAAAATGCAGATAAATAATGCTGTAGATTCTGTAAATGAGTATTTCAATCAGTTATATAATTTTGGAATATAAATATGATTAATTCGCCCCAGGCGTTTTAATAAAAATACAAGAGAAAAGAGGAATCAGGTATGAAAACATGGAAATTAGTATCAGGTATTTTATCAATTATTTTATTTGTGATTGTGTCATTACAATCCTGTGCCGCGGGTATTGGAAATGCTCTTTCAGAAAACGGCGAAGTTAGTGGTAGCGCTGGTTTTATAGTAGCTGTTATGATGCTAGCTGGCGGAATTGTTTCCATAGCCACACGGAAAGGCAGTAAAGGGGGAAATATAGCCATTATCGTTTTATATGGCATTGCTTCATTGACTGGATTTACATTAGCTGGCAACTATGCAGACCTTAATATATGGGCTGCTTGGTGTCTAATCTGTACCATTTTGGCTATTATTTCACTTGTAAAGGGCAAAAAAGTAGAATAGTTTTTTGTTAGCCCCTGTGCCAACAGGGGTACCACCTTGACAATATAATATACTTACCCTGGGAACCGATGGGGCGCTATTCTAGCCACCTACTCTTAAGAGAAAGGGGCTGGTGCTTATGTACGTTACTTTTAATGACTTATTTACATTTGTTATCATGCTCGTAGCAGTCATAACTCTTGTTAAGCATAAAAAATAACGCCCTCGCTCTGGTAAAGTAAGGCGTTATTTTTTACATATACCGGGGTGGCTAGGTTTCAGCTAGTCATCGGTTCTCTTGTTAAGTATATTATATATCAAACATAGAAAATTTTCAATAACAAAATGAACCGGCCCCTGCGCCAACAGGAACCGGCCTACATATCCGAAGATATGCACTATAATTCGCACCTATATTGTACCATCTTCGGGGCGGCTTTGCAAGATATTTGCGGAGCTGTATTTTTTATACCTATTTTTAGGAAAATCAATTGAAGGAGGAAAGAGAAATGACCACAAAAGCCCCGAAAAAGAAAAAAGGAGTACTGCCGTCTGGAAATGTCCGAGTGCAAGTGTATCTGTATACAGATGATAAAGGCAAGCGGCATTACAAAAGCTTTGTTGCTCCATCACGCAAGGAAGCAAAGGAAATGGCTACTCGATGGAAATTAGATATGAAAGATAAGCCCATAGAACAATGCAATGAACCGGATGAGGACGAGGACGAAGATATAACAGTGAACCAAGCTATTGAACGTTATTTAAACGTCAAGAAAGGCGTTTTAAGCCCTTCCACGCTTAGAGGGTACACAGGTATGCAAAGACAGTATTTCGGCGGAGCATTTGGGCGTAAACGGCTCTCAGAACTAACGAATCCGTCTGTACAGATATGGGTAAGTGATTTGGCTTCAAAACAACTCTCTCCAAAGACAGTCCGAAATGCCTATGGCCTATTATCTGCATCCCTGGAGATGTTTGCACCGGATTTAACTCTAAAAGTTAAACTGCCTCAGAAAAAACGTCCTGAATTATATTGCCCCAATGACAATGATATTAAAAAGCTGCTGGAGACAATCAAAGGTACTGATTTAGAAATAGCTGTTTTACTAGCAGCCTTTGGACCACTCAGGCGCGGAGAAATAAGTGCCCTAACTGATAAAAACGTGGATGGAAGGATAATCCACGTAAGAGACAATATGGTAAAGGGGCCAGACAATCAATGGTACATTAAGCAGCCAAAGACGGATGACAGCACACGGGATGTAGAAATGCCAGCATTTGTAATTGAGCGGATATCTAGCAAAAAAGGAAAGCTGGTTGATATGAACCCGGATTATATCACACATAGATTTGGGCGGGTGCTTAAAAAGATTGATGTACCGCATTTCCGCTTTCACGACCTCCGGCATTATGCTGCATCCATTATGCACGCCATAGGTGTACCAGACCAATATATATTGCAGCGAGGAGGATGGGCCAGTGACAATATCATGAAAACTGTATACAGAAATGTGATTGACCTGGAATCCGTCCGGCAGAATAAAAAAATTAATAAGCACTTTGAAAAATTAAACAGCATGTAACAAAATGGCATATTTTTCGTGTTGCATCGTGTTGCATATATAATAAAAAATAGCATATTTTCCACCGTGGCAGGCGTAGGAAGTGCTGTTTCAAAACACGAAAAAACCTTGTAAATACGTTGTTTTTGGGGGGCATTTTTAATTCCCGTTTTTGCCCCACATACCTTGAAAGGAGTGTTTTGATGATTTTATCAGACCAGTTGAAAGAAGTCAAGCGTCTGGATCAGATACGGATGAAAAACGAACAGATGGTGCCCAGAGAAGAGCTGCAGGGGAAGTACCGGGAGCCTTATGAAAAGCTTCTGAATTATCTGTCCAACCAGAATAAGAAAGCCGTTGCGTACTGCAGGCAGGTATTTGGCAGGGCTATTGAATGTTTGGAGCGGGGAATGGGAATGTACAACCCCGATGAACTGTATGAAATGATGAGGGAATACTACGAACCCGGCTCCGGTGATCCATTTGAAGCAGGGGTGTTGAAAGCAGTGTATGAGGCACTGGAGGACAGGGACCGGGAAGATGATGGAGGATACGCGGTAAGCCACGAAATAAGCAAAAGAGGAATGTGCGGATATTGCGGAAAGAAGGAAGCCACCCAGTTATGCGATATGCCGAAGCATACGATAGCTGTGGGGATACGAAGAAGCTATGTAAAGACCTGTGACAACCCTATGTGTCCAGACTGCGCAACAAGGTTTAGGGGATTTGAGCTTTGCCCGGACTGTGTGAAGGAACTGGAGGTAAGCCTGCGGCAGGAGGAAGAAAACCAATGATAAGGATTATATGTGATACGAAAAGTGAGAAGCAGAAAATAAGCAGGATCCTACGGTTAGGGGAGGCTGTGTTACTGTCGGTAGATTGTATTATTAAGCAGGAAATATGGGAAGGAAACAAAAAGGGATTAATCCAGTGGGAGGTTAGGAATGATGAAAGTTAGGATATCAATGCCAGGAGCATATATGGTGATGGACATGGAGGAGGGCCAGGCGCGGACGGCGTTCCGCAAATTGGCAGAATCACTGTGGCTGATTGGAAGCAGGGGACAGAAGCTGCAGGAAGGCGTGGCTGTGGCACCGGTTCAGGAATCGGCAGAAACAGTCTATCCAGGTCAGGAAAGACAGGAGGCTGAGACAGTGGTGGAAGCAGCAGGGATTCCGGAAAAGGAAGGCGGAGAACCGGCGCCTAACATTATCTCCGCAGGGTATGGCGGGTATCTGTACATGAAATGCCCTGCCTGTGGAAAGACCAGGGGCTTCTGTGCCAAGACACGGCTGAATCATTACCGGTGTGAATGCGGGGCTGTGACAAGGATGGAGCGTATGGTTCCGCTGTACATGAAATGTGAATGTGGCCGGCAGGCCAGATATCTGACCAACATGACAGAGACTGAATTTGACGTGGACTGCTATGACTGCGGGGCGCCGGTGGCAGTTGAGTGGAATGAGAAGAAGTGGATGTATGAGACGATGAAGGAGGAGAACCGTGAGAAAGATTAAATTATTCCCGGCGCCGCATACGGAGCTGCGCCTGGATGTGTCGGACGAGATGGAGAAGGATTACCAGGAGTGCCGAAGGATGGCACAGTCGTGAGATGATGGTAAGGACTGCAATACCTGTAGTTGGTGGCCGGTAGAGATAGAGGACACCGGGTTGTGTGAGTGGCCCGAGGTAATAAGGCAGATGGAGGAAGGGAAGCACGGATGAAACTATTGGATGAACACCAGGTTGTCCGGGTGCAGCTGTGGATGAATGGAGCATGGCGGCGCAGCATCCGCGGTACGGTCATCGGTAGCCACGAGGGAACGATCGGTGTGTTGCTGGATACCGGGGAGTACATAGACGTACCGGAGGACCGGTTGAGGATAGTATCATAAATTAGCATTTGGAAGATTATGTGGAAGAAAAATGTCTTGATTGTAAATGGTGTGAAATCATTGAGAATGGTGCATATGGATTTTTGGGTGAATCGCTATTGACGTGTGCAATAGATGAAGAAGATACGGAAGATATTTCAGTATGCTTTGAACCGAAAGAAAATTAGCATTTACCGTTCTACTAGGAGGTGTAAAGATGGAATGTAAATATTGTGGTTCTGAAATGCGTTTGGATGATAAAGATTCATATATTGGCAAGGGTGGAGTGTGTGTGGTTCGTAAATATCTGTATTGCGATAATTGCGGAGCTTCTGCATATAAAGAATTGGTTTCTGGAAAAGTTGAGATTCTTGAGTTTTATCCACCAGAGTGTACTTAATTAAACTGAAATTTACAGGAGGAATAAGCCATGGATAAAAAGACGATAGTATTTGATTTTGATGGAGTGATACATAGTTACACAAGCGGGTGGCAGGGTATATCAGTTATACCAGACCCGGTTGTGCCAGAGATACAGGCAGCAATCAATTACTTACGCATGGAAGGGTACGAGGTAATTGTGGTATCTACCAGATGTGCAAGGCCAGAGGGTATGGGAGCGGTTAGGCGCTATTTGAGAGATAACCATATTGTGGTTGATGATGTAGTTGCACACAAGCCGCCTGCAATCTGCTATATAGACGATAGAGCAATATGCTTTGACGGAGACGCATTAGGACTAATTGGGAAGATTAGGGCTTTTAAACCCTGGAATCAAAATTAGAATTTAGAGGTGTTATATATGGATTATAATTTTTGGGATGACCGCACCCATGAAGTAGAGAATGAAGTAGAGATTAACCCGTGCGAAGGATGTTATGATTATCAGAATAGAAAATGTATTTCCAATGGTGGATGCGGTTTTTCGGACAAACACAGGAGGACGTCAAATGAAAGTTAGAGATTGCGGGAATTGTGGAAGAAACCAATTTGATAATCCTGATAGGTGTATCAAGTGTGTAGATAATGGAATGTCTGACTTCATTCCGGCAAATGCGTTAATCATGAAAATGCTGAGCGATGAAGAAAGGCAGAACCGAGAACTGGCGGAGAAGATGTTTGGAGGTACCTAATTGAGAAAGAAAGCAGACAGTAAGCAGGCCAAGGCCAACAAGGTCCTGCGGGCATCAGCTGTAGCGGCTTTGGCAGAGTCAGCCGTCCGGGAACCGCCGCCGGATACATGGTCCGTCAGGATGCCGGCTTATGCATATACACAGGCCTGCCCGGTCCCGGAGCTGCGGGAGCCGCCGAAGGGAGTGATACGGTACTATGAGACAATGCTACATAGACAACGGGCACCGCGGGTGTGACGGACAGCGAACCAACAAGGGCAGGATACGGTACGGGTGCTGGGCGTGCCCGTACCTGGATGCGGGAGGAGGTGAGGCCGGTGAAACAGACGGAAGCATTGGAGGAAGTGGCCAGGCTGGCCGCAAGGGAAGCCCTTAAGGAGCATGAGAAGCAACTCCGGAGGGAAAAGAGAATAAAGGTATTCCAGAACACCAAGAAGCTGATGGAGAATTATAACCGCATCTGTCAGAGCGTGGAGGAGGGAGTGGCAGAACTGTCCGACATGGATAATGGCGATGAACTGGAGGAGTTCACAGAGGAAGATATCTTTATCAACAGTATCCTCAAGAGCAAGCTCCGGAGTATTGTCATGATAGGACACATAGACAAGTGCTTGAAGCTCCTGGAGGATGAGGAGTGTCGGAAGAATACGCATGAGAAGTATCTGGCATTCAAGTATTTCTATCTGGATGGGATGGCATACGAAAGTATTGCAGAGATTTACGGATATGGGGAGCGGACAGCCAGGCGGTGGATAACGGAACTTACGGGGATTCTTAGTGTATATCTCTTTGGGGCTGATGCCCTCATGCTGGATTAGATACTTGACAGGAGCGTGTCAAAATCGTGTCCTTGTCATGTCCGTTTGGATGATTTATAATTGTAATATGCAGAATTGGATGAAGCGGAAAGCTGATTGATTTTGCACCCTCCCCCACAAATAGCGGCTACCAGGCGTTACAGCCTGGTAGCTGATTAGAAGCTGACGTTCTCCGCATCTTCATAGCTTCGCAAATCGGATAGAGAGCAGCTCCCAGTTGATACCATACTGGTGCAAGGTATCCGTAAGCCAACCGCGGTGTGAGTTGGAACATACCGGTGACGAGCCGGTATTGATGCGGGGTAGAGCAGTCTGGCAGCTCGTCGGGCCCATAACCCGGAGGTTGCAGGTTCAAATCCTGCCCCCGCTATTCAGACAGATATATTTGACATTGTATTTTCTCCCTTAGGGCCTTCACGGATATGTGAGGGCTCTTTCCCTGCACAGAAAGAAGGTGAGCCTGATGGCATTAACGCCAAAACAGAAGATATTTGCAGATGAATACCTGATTGACCTTAATGCCACCAGGGCTTACAAGGTTGCGTATCCGAGCTGCAAGAAGGATGAGGCCGCGGCGGTCAACGGTAGTAAGCTGCTAAGAAATACTAAGGTTGCGGAATATATCCAGGAGCGCATGAAGGACCGGGAAAAGCGTACTGAGATTACCCAAGATTGGGTGCTGGAGGAGCTGCGGAAGATTGCCAGTGCAAACGGCACCGATTTTGCACATGTTGTGCGGGAGCCGGTTATCCGGAACAACTCTTATGTTGTGGATCCAGATACCGGTCAGATGCAGACAAGGGATGTGGTTCGAATAATCCCGACCGAAGAACTGCCAGAGGAGAAGCGGGCGGCTATCTCCGCAATCAAAGAAACTAAGTTTGGAATAAACGTGGAAACCTATGATAGGGTAAGAGCCCTGGAGCTCCTGGGGCGCCATCTGGGGATGTTTAAGGATAAGGTGGAGCTGTCCGGTGGCCTCGATATCGAAAAGACCAAACTGGATGACCTGCTCCAGCAGATGCGTGGCGGTGGCTAATGAGTGCGGAGAGATTGCTGCTGTCGGATAAGTACAAGGCGTTCCTGCGCTGTGACGCCCCGGTGGAGTTCCTGGAAGGTACCACGGCTGCCGGCAAGACTACAGTAGGGTTGTTTAAATTTATGCTCAAGGTAGCCGAATCGCCCAAAAAGCTGCACATCTTGGCTGCGGATGATACAGGCGCCGCTGAAAAAAACATCATCCAGAAGGACCTGGGCATCCTGGATGACTTCGGCGTACTGGTGGAGTACAAGGGCAACGGCGGCGGTGGATATAACATGCCTCACATCCTCTTCCACACATCCGGCGGCAATAAGATTATCTTTGTTGTCGGCTACGGCAACAAGCGCAAGTGGAAGGATGCACTGGGCGGCCAGTACGGATGCTTGTACATTGATGAGATTAACACGGCAGACATTGAGTTTGTGCGTGAGGCCGCCATGAGAAGCGATTACCTGATGGCCACGCTCAACCCGGATGACCCGGGCCTGGATGTGTATAAGGAGTATATCAACTGTTCCAGGCCACTGCCTGAGTGGGAAGATGAAACACCAAAAGAGATAATGGATGAATTACAGGAGGAACCAAAACCCGGCTGGGTGCATTGGTTCTTTTCTTTTGTCCATAACCTGGGCCTGAGTAAGGAGAAGCTGGACCAGATTATGACGAACACGCCCAAAGGAACGAAAATCTGGAAGAATAAGATTCAAGGCCTGCGTGGTAAGGCAACCGGCCTTATTTTCTCCAACTTTGAGCGGTCTAAGCATGTCATCACAGTCCAGCAGGCCAAGACACTGAAATTCAAGAAGTTCACAGCAGCCCTGGATACGTCCTATTCTAGCAAGTCCCCGGATACCATAGCCATGATATTTCAGGGGATTACGGATGACCGGAAGCTTGTCACTCTGGCTGAGAAGGTCTATAACAACGCCAAACTGGATGTCCCGCTGGCCCCCAGTGATACAGCGGTTAAGTTTGTGTCTTTCCTGGAGCAGTGCCGCAAGGACTGGGGTTTTGCCAAGGATGTGTATATAGACAATGCGGACCAGGCAACCATCACGGAGCTGCGTAAGTATAAACGGCTTAAAGGCTGTCTGTATAACTTCTGGGATGCATATAAACAGCTGGAAATCATTGACCGTATCAACCTGCAGCTGGGCTGGATACAACAGGGCTGTTACCTGGTGGTGGATACCTGCGTGGAACATCTATCCGAACTGGATCGGTACAGCTGGGATGACGAGAAGGACAAGCCGGAGGACCGAAATGACCATACCATTAATGCCAATCAGTATGCATGGATACCATACCGGAACCTGATTGGATTTGAGGAGGCTGAGAAGAAATGAGGTGGCTGAACAACATGAATGAGACTATCAAGCGGGGCATCCGCAGCTGGCTGAACGTGGTGCCGGCCAGCGGGAACTGCATCCAGATTAACGAGGTCCTGGACTTCGAGGCCAATGCCATCCGAAATCGCATCTGGTACCGTGGTGATGGTAACGAGCTGGAGCAGATGTATCAGCAGGCTCCAGAGTACGCTGACAAATACAAGTTCTGGGCCAGTAGGTGTACACCGGGTATGGAGATGCGCAAGATACATACCGGCCTGCCCGGGCTGATTATCCGTATCCTGTCGGCTATCGTCCTGAATGACATGAACGATTTTGATTTTGCAGGTAACGACCAGCAGCGGCAGCTGTGGGAGGACATTGCAAAGGATAATAAGTTCGCTCGTAAGCTGGAGAAGGCCTTGAAGGAGGTCCTGTACATCGGGGACGGCGCCTTCAAGGTCACGGTTGACACGACCGTCAGTGAGTATCCAATCCTGGAGTGGTATCCAGGAGAGCGGGTTGAGATTGTCCGGAACCGGGACCGGGTGAAGGAAGTTGTTTTCAAGACCCCCTACAAATCCGGGTATCAGCAGTATGTCCTGTATGAGCACTATGGATATGGCTACATCAAGAATGAGCTATGCAAGGGTGACACGCCGGTGCCCCTTAATGCCATCGATGCCACAAAGGGAATAAAAGATACGATGTTTGATGATACAGTCATGCTGGCCGTACCCTTGCAAGTCTATGAATCCACCAAATACGAGGGACGCGGTGGCAGCATTTTTGATGGTAAGCTGGACAGTTTTGATGCCTTTGACGAGGCCTGGTCCCAGTGGATGGATGCGCTGCGTGCTGGTCGGGCCAAGACGTACATACCGGACTGCCTGGTGCCACACGACCCGGAGACAGGGAAGGTCATCCGGCCGAACCCATTTGACGACCGATATTTTGCTTCTGATAATGATATGTCAGAGGATGCAGATAACAAGGTCAATGTGGTGCAGCCAACTATCCCCCACGATAGTTATCTGGCGTCCTATTGTACAGCTTTGGACCTGTGCCTGCAGGGCGTTATCAGCCCATCCACTCTGGGGATTGATGTCAAGAAGCTGGACAACGCCGAAGCGCAGCGCGAAAAGGAAAAAGCTACCCTGTACACCCGGAATGCTATTGTGGAGGCTCTGCAGGAGACTCTTCCGGAGCTGGTCAGCGCGGCAATCAACGCCTGCAATATCCTTCATGGTAAGGGGGTGGAGGAGGTCAAAGTGGATATCCCCTTCGGTGAGTACGCAAACCCATCCTTTGAGAGCCAGGTGGAGACCCTGGCCAAGGCTCGGCCTGGTGCCCCCATGATGAGTATTGAGGCCCAGGTAGAGGAGCTGTATGGGGACACCAAGGACGAGAAGTGGAAGCAGGAGGAGACAGCACGGCTGAAAGAGGAGCAGGGGATTGCGAAAGTGGAAGAACCCGGAATCAATACGGCTGCTGGCAGTTTTCGACTTAACATGAAGGGAGGAAAGCCAGATGAAGGTCAAGGTAATGAACCGTCTGTACCAGATGAGCCAGAAGGAGTACCAGGGGCTGCTGCAGGTGGCAAAGGAACAGGTGCCATTGGGAATCTACGCAATTGAGAAACAGGGGTATGCGGAGCTGCGCTGTGATAAGTGCAGCAGCGTGACCCAGCTTAAGGACCTGACCAGACAGTTCAAGGCGCAGGGATTCAGGGTACATGCCAACAAAGGTGGCCAACTGATGGAGGGTGGAGCTGATGGAGCGGAAGGGGCGCTGATGAGTGCGACATAATGAGTATGATATAGGTGCTGCCTTCCAGGCCATAGAGGATGAGCTTATAAAGTCTATGATACGGAACATGGACCGCCATCGCGCCGAGGAGACTAAGGAGGGTATTGAGTGGTCCATGTGGCAAACGGAACAGTTGAAGGCCCTGGAGAAGTATAAGAAGGATAACCAAAAGCGATACCGAAAGCAATTCCAGGACCTTAACAAGGAAATGGGTGAACTGATACGGATATCCAGGCAAAGAGGCAACATGCAGCAGGAAATCCAGATTCTGAATGCAATCCGCAAAGGATTTCCGGCCAGGAAAATCAACAAGGGAGCCACTGCAGAGTTCTTCCGGCTGAATGACCGTAAGCTGGAAGCGCTTATCAAGGCCACTACCAATGACATGGAGCGGGCTGAGACCGCAGTTCTCCGCATGGCTAACGACCAGTATCGGAAGGCCATTTTTAATGTCCAGGTATATGCCAATTCAGGCGCCGGTACCTATGAAAAAGCCGTGGATATGGCCACCAGGGATATGCTCTCACGGGGCCTTAACTGTGTGGAGTATGCCAATGGTGCCCGCCATACCCTATCAGATTATGCCGACATGGCCATCCGGACGGCCAGCAAGCGGGCGTATCTGCAAGGAGAAGGAGAGAAGCGTCAAGAATGGGGGATTACTACCGTGATTGTCAACAAGCGCGGGAACCCGTGTCCGAAGTGCCTGCCATTTGTCGGTAAGGTCCTGATTGACGACGTTTGGTCCGGCGGAAAGAAATCCGATGGGCCGTATCCTCTCATGAGTAAGGCCATTGCAGCCGGCCTGTACCATCCCAGATGTAAGGACAGCCACGCAACATACCTTCCTGGGATTTCCACAGCAGATGATACTTGGACGAGGGAGGAACTGGATGCCGTTGAACGGGCAAATCAGAAGGAGACAAAGCGGCAGTATGCAGAGCGTCAGGCTGAAAAGTTCAGGCGGCTGGTAGCTTATTCGCTGGACAAGGAAAATCAGGAACGGTATATGGCAAAGAGAGAAGAATGGGGAACTATTGCAAAAGATACAGAACCTGATATAATAAAGCCAATAGACACAGAAGAGGAAATACAGGTGCATCCAGTCGGAAAGATAGACAAAGAGGTATATAAGTGTATTACGGAAGACATAGTCACAGACGAAGTTATTATAACAGATGAGCGTATCGGACATATTAAAGAACGCCATCCCAATGATTACGAAAAATACTGTGAGTATTTGAAACTAATTGTGGAGGAACCGGACTATATTGTTGAAACAAAGAAACCCAACACAGCGTTAATCCTAAAAGAAATAAAGGAATCTAACGAACGGCAGTTTAAAACTGTGCTTAGATTGACAACATCAACGGATAATCCAGGATTTAAGAATTCCATCATAACATTTATGAAAATAGATGAAAAGGAATGGAATAGATTGCTTAGAAATAAGCTAATCCTTTACAAAAAGGAATAAAAATGATACAATGTGAGTAACATAAAAGAGAAGTTATCTGAGGTGGAAGATTTCGTACCCGTCCACACGCCGATGGTTTGACAGGGGAAACCCGAGAGATGCAGGAGCATGGTACGCCTGCCAGATAACTTCTTGATTATGTGAATTTATAGAATTTTAATACCACCAGTCAGTAATGGCTGGTGGTATTTTATTTGTTGCGATATCGCAACGGAAAGGAGCATAAATGAAGTACAGGAAAAAACCAGTGGTAATTGAGGCATTCCAGTGGACGGGAGGGCCGGAGCAGGAGGATGACCCTGAGTGGATTATCGAGGCAGTCAGGAATGGGAGTGCCTGGTTTGAAAACGAGGGAACCCCAGAAGTGAAATTCATGATTCGGACACTGGAAGGGGTACACGAAGCCAGTATCGGGGATTACATTATCCGTGGTATAGCTGGGGAGATATATCCATGTAAGCCGGATATCTTTCTTGCAACTTACGAGCCGGCAGTGACGAAAGTTTCCATGAATGTTACGGCACATCTGGATGAAGATGAAATCAAACATGAAACGGACGGGTTATAATTTGCGATAAGCACGCGGGATTATCCTGGGTGCTATTTTTACGCCCAAACACGAGCATGGCTTTAAACGGCTGCGTGGCCAGTGACACTGATGACAATGGATGAAACGAAAATCACAGGGTGACACCCTTAAAATGGAGGTATGGATTATGAAACGTATGAACTTACAGTTATTTGCTGAGCCCACGGGTGGAGCGGGAGGAACTGAGCCGCCAGCAGGAGGTCAGAACCAGCAGCAGACACAGACCCAAACGGGACAGCAGGCATCCCTTGCAATTGATTATGCCAAAATCCAGCAGATGCTGGGGGGAACCCTGGCAGCTAAGGAGGACACGGCCCTGAAAGCCTACTTCAAGCAGCAGGGGCTCAGCCAGGAAGAAGTAGAGCAGGCGATTGCTGCATTCAAGCAGCAGAAGGCGGCATCGCAACCAGATGTGGCTGCGTTACAGCAGCAGGCCACTCAAGCCCAGGCCCTCGCCCAACAGGCACAGATGCAGGCCGCGGCAACCATGGCCGCGGTATCCCTGGGAATTGACGCCAAGACAATCCCTTATGTCCTCAAGATGGCTGATTTAAGTCAGGTCATGGGACAGGATGGGAAAATCAATGATGAGGCACTTAAGGCAGCCCTGAACAAGGTGCTGGAGGACGTGCCGGCACTGAAACCCCAGGCACCAGGAACCACCGGATTCATCCAGGTGGGCGTAGCCAGTGGGCAGCAACAGACAGCCAATGAACCAATGACGCTGAAAGACGCTATTTCAGCAGCACTTAAAAAATAAGAAAAGAGGTATAGGATATGGCAGTAACATTAGCACAGGCAAAGCTTAAGACACAGGACAAATTGTCTATGGCGGTCATTGATGAATTCCGTAAGTCCAGTTTTTTAATGGATCATATGATTTTTGATGACTGCGTATCTCCTGTAGGTAGTGGGGCAACCATGACTTATGGGTATTACCGCGTGATCACACCATCTACAGCCAGCTTCCGCGCAGTTAATGCGGAATATACGGCGGACGAGGCCAAGAAACAGAAGTACACCACAGATATTAAGATTTTTGGAGGCGCATTCGAGATTGACCGTGTGATTGCGGATATGGGAGGCGTGGATGATGAGGTGACCTTCCAGATGCAGCAGAAGATAAAGTCTGCATCCGCACTGTTTTCAGAGACACTAATTATTGGTGATTCCAGCAAGAATGAAAAGAGTTTTGACGGTTTGGATGTGGCTGTAACTGGAAGCTCCACAGAGTACAAGCCCAGCGCGGCAATTGACCTTTCCACTACAGCCAAGGTGACCGAAAATTATCAGCTGTTTCTGGACCAGTTGGACGAGTTCCTGATGGGCCTGGACGGCAAGCCGGATTTTATTGGCGGTAATCTGAAATTGATTGCGAAAATTCGGGCATGCGCTCGCAGAGCCGGTATGTACCAGGTAACAAAGAATGATTTCGGCCAGCAGATTGAAAGCTACGGAGATATCCCACTGGTAGATTTCGGCGCAAAGAGCGGTTCCAACGATCCGATTGTATCCATCGATACGGCATCCGGCACAAAAGGAGAGACATCCCTGTATGCGGCAAGGATCGGGCTGGATGGATTCCACGCGGTTTCTCCTTCTGGAGGACTCCCTGTTAAGCAGTGGCTGCCGAAATTTGAGGAAGCCGGCGCGGTAAAGAAGGGTGAGGTAGAGATGCTGGCAACAGCGGCTCTTAAGGCAACCAAAGCGGCCGGTATTATGCGCAAAATCAAGGTGCAGTAAGGAGGAGCATTATGCCAAACGAAATGAAATATGGAAATGTGGATTGGCCTTCCGATTCCCCCATCAGCGGGGAGCGGCTGTCCACGTCCGGGGAATATACAGGACAACACAAAGGGACCGTCATTCAGGATAGCCTTTATGACGCAGATAACGGGGCATATCTCAGAGCACGGGAGACAGTCCGGTATGGAACACTCACGCCAGATGCTGGGGATAGCAACTTCCCAGACAGACTTATTACTGTTGGATATACCGCCACGGGAGCAGTTAAGGAAATCTCCTTATCTGGAGTGACTTACAATACTAAAGACAAGGTATTTGAGAACGTCCCAAGCAAGACGGAATCATTTACATTTAAGGACGGGGAGACGCCTAAGACAGCAACTAATGTAGACGGTACATGGTCTGTTACATAGGAGGTGCCTTATGTCTTATGAACCCTATGTCACCTATGAGTACTACTGTGACGCATACAAGGGTAATGTAATCCCCATGGACGAGTTGGACAAGGCTCTTAAGCAGGCCAGCCGTCACATTGATTCCCTGACCTACAACCGCATTGTAGGTCGGGGATTTTCTAATCTGACGGCCTTTCAGCAGGAAACCATACAGGAAGTGGTCTGCCAGCAGGCGGACTTTGAGTATGAGAACACAGACGAGATAAACACCATCCTGCAGAGCTACAGCATCAATGGTGTGTCGGCACAGTTCGGCAGCAGCTGGAATGTATTTACAGACAAGGGTGTAGCCATGAAGCGCGATGTGTACGCCCTGCTGTCCCAGACGGGTCTGTGCTGCCGGTTAGCGAGGTGAGGCTATGAAATATCCATGCTTAGTACCAAAACGGCTATGTAAGACAGATATACATGTCCATCTGGAGTCGGAGGACACGGATAACCACGGTAAGCCGGAGAAGGTGCTGGACCTGAAACTGAAGTGCAACTTCCAGGACAGGGCTAAGACCATTCTTACCGCGGAAAAGAAGCTGGTGCAGATAACCGGTGCAGCCCTGTTCCCCGGGGACATTGCCCCAGACTTCCCAACCTTAAGCGGAGGTACCGTAACTGTATTTGGAGAAGAGCGGAGGATTGAACAGGGGATGAAAGCCAGGAACCCGGATGGGACAGTGAACTATTGCCAACTGGAGGTGGTTTGATGCAGGTTAAATCAACTGTAAAGATGAACTTCCCGCGGATTAAGCAGCTGACACAGGCAGCAGTGACCGCCCTGGAAATGACAGCGGAAGCCCTGCACACAGAGGTGGTGCAGGCGCAGGTGATGCCATTTGATACTGGACGCCTAGAGGAGGACAGTTTCTTTGCGGATTACAGCCATTCCAGACAGGAGAAGGCAACTCTGGTAGTAAGTACACCTTATGCGCGCCGCCTCTATTACCATCCAGAGTATGACTTCCAGACGGACGAGAACCCGTTTGCCGGCGGAGAATGGTACGAACCGTGGCTACCTGGTGGAGTAAGCCAGGATTTTGCCAGGAACGCATTTAAGCGGTTTTACAAGAAAGTAGGTGGTGTATGATGCTGACCTTGGATGACATCCGGGGATACATAGGAGGCCTTGGGATTGCAGCTGACAGCAATGTCTATATCGGGAAACTGAACAGTAAGAAAGACCATTCCATAGGCGTGTATCACCGGCAGGGCAGTGGTCCTCCCGTGATGGCCCTGGGTGGCCATGATTACAGCAGCTATGATGTCCGGCGTATATCACTGCTGGTCCATTGGGACAAGGATGTGCAGGCATCAGAGCGGTCCGCCTATGAGTTATATGAGAAACTTAAAAACGTATCCAGCCTATCCATAGGGGATACGCCCATCAACTGCATCATCCTTCAGGTCCCGGAACCGGTGGACGTGGGGACGGATGATAAGGGTGTCTACGAATATGTGATATGGCTGGATTTTGTATATCAGAGAAAGTGAGGTATAAGAGATGGCAGATGCAGCAAAGGGAAAAGTGTATCCCGTGCATAACAATGTGTTTAAGTTTGGCACTGCGGGCCTTGAGAGTACAGATGAACAGATGGTGATGCCAGCCGATCTAGAGAACTTTGCACCATCCATAGACGGTACCGTTGAGGAGTGGTATTCCATGGATGCTGCCGGATGGGCCAAGGCTGCCATGACCGGTAAGAAACTTGGGTTCAGCTTCAAGGGAAAACGGTCGGTTGGGGACCCGGGGAATGATTATATTGCCGGCCTGGCGTGGAAGTTTGGACAGGACGTGATGACCAAGTTTGAGTGGACCATGGTCAGCGGAGCAAAGCTGGCCTGTAACGTAGTCGTTAATGTGACGACGCCCGGAGGTGGTGACACGACAAATATTGACGGTCTGGAGTTTGAGGTGACGGGTTATGGTAAGCCAACTTTCACTCCAGCGTAATCATTAACAGTATAAGGAGGGTTAAACAATGGCGAGAAAAGTAGATATCACGGATAAGCTGAGTTTTGAGGAAAACCCATCCCTTGTCATTAAGGGTGAGGTGCTGGAGGTCAATGCAGATGCCCCGACCATGCTTAAGGTCATGGGACTGATGTCGGCAGATGCCCCCGGAATGGATGAAGTTCTGCAGGCCTACAACCTGATGTTCCCCGAAGAGTCCAAGAAGAAGATTGAAAAGCTGAAAATCGGATTTAAGGATTTGGTTACAGTCATTATGGAATCCATACAGCTGATTACCGATGAGGTAGACAGCCCGGGAGAGCAGTGACCCGTACTACGACATGTTCGAGGACTGGGACCTGATAGTTTCCAGCTTCCTGTCGCAGTACGGGTTGCGTATACGAACGAAGGAATTTGAGTCAGTCTCTTGGGACGAGTTCAGGGCGCTGATTGCCGGCCTGTCCCCGGAGACTGCATTAGGCCGTGTGGTAGCCATCCGGTCCGAAACGGATAAGGATATCATCAAGCATTATACAAAGGACCAGCGCCGGATATATGATGATTGGCGTAACCGGGAAATGAAAGAAATGGATGAGAAAACCTTCGAGAAGGAAATGGCCAACCTGGAGAAGATGTTCGCAGCCATGTGTGGATAGGAGGTGGTACCGTGGCTGACAGCGTAGGCCAGATTGGCCTTGACCTTGTGGTCAACCAGAATCAATTCAAGCAGCAGATGGCGGGCATCCAGGGGCTGGCCAAAAAGGCAGGTGCCGCCCTGGCGGCGGCATTTGCGGTAAAAAAAATCATAGACTTCGGTGCAAAATGCATTGAATTGGGTTCCGACCTTTCGGAAGTCCAGAATGTGGTGGATGTCACATTCCCACGGATGTCCAAACAGGTGGATGACTTCGCTAAGAATGCCATAACCTCTTTCGGTTTGTCAGAGACCATGGCCAAGAAGTTTACCGGAACGTTCGGGGCAATGGCCAAGGCTTTTGGCTTTGGTGAACAGGCAGCCTATGAGATGTCCACGGCCTTGACTGGCCTGGCCGGTGATGTGGCATCCTTCTACAACATTAGCCAGGACGAGGCCTACACCAAATTAAAATCTGTATTTACGGGTGAGACGGAGACCCTTAAGGACCTGGGCATCGTCATGACCCAGAGCGCCCTGGACAGTTACGCCCTGGCGAACGGCTATGGCAAGGTAACGGCCAAGATGTCTGAGGCTGAGAAGGTGGCCCTGCGGTATAAGTTTGTGCAGGACCAGCTGTCACTGGCATCCGGGGACTTCATACGGACGGCTGACGGCTGGGCAAACCAGGTTAGGGTCCTTAAGCTCCAATTTGACAGCCTTAAAGCCACAATCGGTCAGGGCCTTATAAATGTACTGACCCCGGTCATTCAGGTAATCAACCGTATCATCAGCAAGCTGATGAGCCTGGCCAATGCCTTTAAGGCTTTTACCGAAATGGTGACAGGTAAGAAGGGCTCGGGAGGAGCATCTACCGCCGCCGCAGGAATGGAGGCAGTGGCACAGGCCGCTGACAAGGCCGGAGCAGCTGCCGGAGGGGCAGGAGGTGCCGCTAAAAAGGCCGCCAAGGACATGAAAAGTGTCAGCACAGGCATTGATGAACTCAATATCATCAACCCGGAGACAGACTCCGGTAGCGGTGGTTCCGGAGGCGGTGCGGATGGTGGGTACTCTGCGGATGAGTTCGACATGGGCGAACTTGATACATCGGCCGTGGATGAGATGGACAGCAAGTATGCAGGGCTAATTGAAAAGGCAAAGGAACTTGCTGGGTTGTTCAAAGAAGGCTTCTGGGATGGTTTTGGAGATACATCCGTATTTGACAGCATTCAAGCCTCCATAGACAGCATCAAGGGAAGCCTGAGGGATATATTCACATCGCCGGAGGTGTTGGCTTCGGCTAATTCATTTGCTGACCAGATGGCCTATAGCCTGGGGCAGGTTGCAGGTTCCATGGCGAGCGTAGGGGCGTCCATAGCGGATAACCTGCTGGGCGGTATCAGCCTGTTCCTGCAGCAAAATAAAGACCGAATCAAGGAATATCTCGTGTCCATGTTCGACATAGGCTCACGGATGGCAGAAATAAGCGGGAATTTTTCCAAAGCACTTGCAACGGTATTTTCATCCCTCAGGAGTAACAGCGCGAAGCAGATTACAGCAGATATTATCGGAATATTTTCCGAGGCCTTCATGGGGGCCACGGAATTGGCTGGGACATTTGCGGCAGATGTGCTGGACACCATTACAGCCCCATTCGTAGAAAATGCGGATTATATCAGGACAACCCTGGAGGATACATTCAGCGCGGTTGAACCTATCTTTTCTACAATCAAAGATTTGGTTGCGGAGACTTTTGAAAAGATTGGCACAACATATGATGAACATGTGGCGCCAATGCTGGCAACCTTCAAACAAGGGTTCACGGAAATCGGAACACTGTTGCTTGATGTCTATAACACATATTTCCTTCCAGTATTGCAGAACCTATCCACACGATTTGTGGAATTCAAAGACCAGTACCTCAGTCCATTAATTGATAAATTTATGGAATTTGGCGGAAAAGTGGCTGATGCAGTCACCAAATTGTGGACGGGGGCCATACAGCCATTCATCGAATGGTTTATTACAAATGTAGCGCCAGTTATAGCTTCATGTTTGCAGAGCGCCATTGACACATTCTTCGGATTCTGGGAATCCGTTTCCGGCATCATAGAGGGATTGCTCACGGCGCTAGGTGGTGTGATTGACTTCATTGTCGGCGTATTCACTGGTGACTGGAGTCTTGCTTGGGAAGGAATCAAGGAGATATTCTCCGGTATCTGGGAGGCATTGAAGGAGCTTGTATCTGGTGCCGTAACATTCATCCAAAACGTTGTTAACATGGCTTGGACTGCCATATCCGGGGCAACCAGTACCATCTGGAACGGAATTAAGGCACTCTTGAATACTCTTTGGAATTGGCTTAAGTCTCTGGCCAATACATTGTTCAATGCTATCAAGGCATCCATCAGCACAGCCTGGGAGAATGTCAAGAGTAAGACATCAGAAATATGGGAAAGTATCAAGGAATTTGTTTCAGGCCTGTGGGATACAATTAAGACGGCAGTGGATGAGAAGTTCACGGCTATGAAAGACGCGATTACCGGCGCATGGGACACGGTGAAGGAAAAGACAAAAGAAACCTGGGACGGTATCTGGGCAGATATAAAGGGCATTATCAACATGATTATTGATGGTGTGGAGAACATGGCCAACAGGGTTATTGATGCGATTAATGCCATGATAGACGCCGTAAATGAGGTGGCGGATAAGATACCGGGCATCGGCGCCGATTTTATCCCGAATATACCAAACATCCACCTTCCACGTCTGGCCCAGGGCGGTTTCGTCCGCGCCAACACCCCGCAGCTGGCCATGATTGGTGACAACAGGCACTATGGTGAGATTGTGGCGCCTGAGGATAAGATGCAGGAAATGGTGGACCGGGCGGTGGCTTTAGCGTCCCAAACAAGCAGTAATGGCATGAGTGAGCAGTATCTTTCCGTCATGGCAGACCTGCTGCAGCGTATCATTGACCTGATAGAACAGATGGATTTAACGGTCAACATAGATATCAGGGAAATTAAAAAGAAACTTGTTGAACTGGATAAGCGTAACGGATACACGCTGCGCACAACGTAAGGAGGTGGCCGGAGTGCCTATTTATATTAATGGACATGAATATCCAAACTATGACCGGGGGCCTGGCTTAACCATTGCTACGAACGTGAACCAGGGCAAGAATGCCCTGGGGGAATTCGTAGGGCAGCGCGTGGGCCGTGACCAGGATAAGATTGACGGCCTGCAGTGGTCCTATCTGGATGCGGCGACCTGGAGCAGTATCCTTAAAGAGTTTGAGGAGTTTGTGGTGACGGTCAAGTTTCCGGACATGAAAAACAACTGCTGGAAGACGGAGCGGATGTATCCGGGGAACCGGACGGCCAAGATAGATGAGATAGGTCCGGATGGGCTGCCCACCATATATAAAGACTGTAAGGTGAACCTGATAGACTGCGGGGTGATGGAGTAATGCAGGCGGCAAGTAATGAATATAAGGACATGATGCGCAGGAAGTGGAGGAACCCACTGTCTTACCTGCGTGTCACCATCGGCCTGATTAACCAGCAGGCCCAGGCATCCGCTTACATACCTGAGCGGGATGTGTATACTTATTATTCCGACCTAGTAAAGCCTATGGATAACTACAAGGTACAGGAGCTATATGCAACCTGTGACCAGGACTATACCACGGTGGATGGCAGCATGTATTTCCTTCCCAAAGATGCAGCAGACGTGGTGCTCAATCAGGGAATCGTGACGGATGGCCTTCAGGGGGAAATTGAAATCCGGTTTCCCGTTCAATATGACATTAAGGGGCTGACCGTGGAATTTGGCAAGGCATATCCCGTAGATTTTATCATCATTTCAGACAACCGGACCTTGAATGTAACGAATAATACGGATGGCCATTATGTGACGGAGGAGATTTTTGAGGGAGCTACTTTCCTAAGGTTTGTGCCAGCAGCCATGGTCAATGGACGGAGTCGGTTCCGCATCAATCAGATTACCATGGGCATAGGCGTCTATTTTGACAGCAAGAAAATATTGTCTGCAACTAAGAAAGAGCATATCAGTCCGATATCGGAGGAGCTGCCCACTATTGATTTTGATGTGACCGTGGATAACAAGGACAGGGCCTATGACGTGGAGAATGAGGAGAGCACGGTAAACTTTTTGGAGATTGGCCAACAAGTTGAGGTCCTTTATGGTCAAGCCATGGATGATGGGACGATTGAGTGGATTCCGGGGACATCACTCGCACTGAAATCATGGTCAGCTGATGATACGGAAATGGACTTCCAAGCATCGGATTGTTTTGATGGGATGGACAGTACATATTACCGCGGCCAGTACCATCCGAATGGTATGAGCCTGTATGACATAGCAGTGGACGTCCTGACGGATGCCCAGGTGGATTACCGGAACTACTGGATAGATCCATATCTTAAGGATGTTCTGGTGGTCAACCCGATGCCGGTAGTAATGCATAAGGAAGCCCTGCAGCTGATTGCTAATGCTGGCAGATGTATCCTGTATCAGGACCGGGCCGGCAGGATAATTCTTAAATCCAGTTTTGTACCGGACATGTCAGCGGCGTCTGATAACGAGACCTACTTTTCCCACACTGCTGCCATTCTGGACCATACGGAAAAGAAAACGTATGCCCTGTCTGGTCAGGATTACACAGGCGCATCCGGTGGACAGTATTTCCTTCCCAGGCAGACCGATGGAATTACATATCTTAACACGGGCTATGTGTCTGAGGCCGTCGCCGAAGGAAACGGACTGTTTACGGATAACCCCACAGTGAGCATAACCATGGAGGCGGCATATAAGTGTTTTGGACTGACCCTGGAATTCGGACAGGACTGTCCGGATACGGTTGTGTTCCATGCCTACAACAATGGTGCATTGCAGGAGGATTACGTGGTTTCAGGACTCACCCAGACCTATGTAGTCAGTCATGAGTTCCCGGAATTTGACTTCCTGGAGCTGGAATTTGTCCGGGGATGCCCAAATAATCGCGTGGTCCTGGATAACATAACCTTCGGTGACAGTACGGATTATATCCTTGAGTATGGAGTGGAACTGACCAAGACCCCAAAGGGCACGCAACTGACCAGAGTCAGGGAGCTGCAGGTGGTACGTACCATATACAATCTCAATACAGAGGATGCAAAGGAACTTGTGAGGGAGACCATAAACAAAACTTCTTTAAACAACCGATACATGTTTTATTTTTCTAATCCATCCTATGATTTAAAGGCATTCATTCCGGTTTATGTAGAAGCAACCAACATGGTTCAGAACAGTTCTTTTGATACCGGGGTGACTGGATGGCTCAATGCACAGTATGATGCAGTCAGGAAATGTGCATACGTTGTATCCGAAGATGGAAACGCGGTCGTTGTGGTGCAAACTATGCAGATGATATCAGGACAT
>OLQF01000252.1_pt1 | contig 48014 bp, 72 predicted proteins | sample 1643171 | NCBI WGS metagenome assembly OLQF01 (sample SAMEA3136702, study PRJEB25190) | human gut metagenome | reverse complement strand
TACTGCTACAACAATCAGTTCCGGTTTTACATAATTCATGGTCTGTTCCATCATTCCTCACTTTTCCTTTCCAAATCCTCAATTCTGTGATTTGCCACTTTCACTTTTTCCTCTAAAATATATGTTCTTTCTACAATAGAGTTGTGCTTCTCTACCTTCTTTTCTAACTGCTCTATCCGGTACTTTACAAGCTGCGTTCCTCCGAAACTTCCAAGCAAAGTGCCGAGCAGAGATATAATTGCTACTATAACTGTATCTGTCATTTCTGCCTCCTTATTTCACGATTACCTCTCCATAGCATTCAAAAGTAACTCGGTTAGCATATTCAGACGCAGAAAGTGTGATTGCACCATTTTCCAAAAACTGAACATTTCCATACCCCACAGGTGCTTGTGCAACGTTCATAATCATTGGTAGTCTTTGATTTATATTCGGAGTAAATGGACATCTGGCTATAATAAGTGAATCTCTGATTCCTTGTGATTTAGATTCCGTTTTTGTTACGAGTACCTGGTATCTCTTATATCCACTTTTTCTATAGTTCAGTGTCCATCCGTTTTCTTGATATATTTTCCATTCCGTCTCTACACTCATGTCTTTACTTACCGAACCTATATATTTATTTAATTCCGCTCCCATATTCGCGCTTAATGGAGCTATCTCGGATTCTGTAGTTAAATTATCCACAATATCTTTTTTCTCTACAAAGGATGATAGTGCACTCTTTATTTCATTTATTGCATACACTAAATTCTCTTTCGATGCTGTCGCAAGGTTTCCTAAGTTTCCAATGCTTTCCTTAACATTCTTTAACTGTTCATTCAGATTTCCAATGTATTTGCTGTAAAAATACTGCAGACCTGTCCAGCTTAAAAATTTCATTTAACCACCCCCACTTTACATGGTAAACAGCGAATCTATCTCGTTGTTTGTAATACTTTCCACGTTTGCATCCGAGCCTGCCGGACCCTGTGGTCCCATTGGTCCAATGTCCCCTTTCTCACCCTTTAATCCCTGAGGGCCTTGTGGTCCCGTTTCTCCCTTTTCGCCTTTTTCTCCTGCAGGTCCTTGAATCCCCTGTTCACCTTTTGCTCCCGCCGGTCCTGCTGGTCCAGCAGCCCCCTGCAATCCCTGAGGTCCCTGTGGGCCTGTCATACCGGTGGCTCCTGATAAGTCTGTGATGTATGTGTAAGATGACGTCCCTTTAACATATAACTTGGCGTTGTCAGCATCCTCTACATTTCCTGTGTCAATCATGACAAACTGCCCAGTCTTTACTCCATCTGTCGCAAACCCTTCATTCATCGCATTAACGGAAACAAATGTCTTAGCGATTTTAAACGCTTCCCCAGCCGGACCTTGTGGTCCCTGCAATCCCTGAGGTCCCTGTGCACCCGCAGCTCCTGCCGGTCCTGTTGGTCCCTGTGCTCCAGCTGCGCCGGTTTCTCCTCTGTCTCCTTTATCTCCCTTAAATTCTCCACTTTTAATTGCTTCATCCAGCGATTTTCCATTATACGTAACATCAGTAGAAACTACTTTGTCAGTTTTCTTTCGAAATGCACCATTTGCCCATTCCTGCATTTTTGTTTTAAATGTTCCAAGTCCTGTAAAATCTAAAAATTTCGCCATATTCTTTCTTCTCCTTTATTACTGAAATAATCTATTGATTTCTTCTTCTGTGATAACTTCATTTCCTGCTCCTGCTTCCAGCTCTCCAATCTTCTGTTCTACAGATTTTCCTTCTGCAAGCTGCACGCTTTCCGCCATGCACAGCGGGTAATTTCCATTGTTTTTTACAGATAAGGTGTTGACGATTACAACACCGCCTTCAATGCTCTGTGCCATCTTTCAAACCTCCTTATTTTACTGTGACTGCTGTAGATCCCAGCCCTGCATTTACAGACATCCAGACATCATAACTCTGCTTGTAACCGGATGCGTTGGTAAATTCCAGAGTCCGCGCCTTTTTAAATCCTCCGTCAAATCTGCCCACGTTGAATGTTGGCGTTCCAAAGGATGTCGGAAATGCGTAAACAATCTTTTCACCTTCTCCTGCATTGACCGTAAATGTGCGTCCTCGTCCACCTGCTAATGAAGATCCTTCCAGTGCCAGGATATCGGCATTTTCCAGCTGTTCCTTGTTAGTTTTTCCCCAGTATACTTTTGGCTGGAACGTGATGCCAACCGTTCTGGATACAACTGCATCCCTCTCATCTGTCACTGTCAGCACAATGTTGGTATTTGTTTTCAAAGACTTTCCTGTATAAGATTTCTTTCGAAGTGCTTTATCCAGTATTTCCTCCTGTTCTGCTCCAAATTTGATTTTCTGTGTTTTTGGCTCTTTATTTAACGCCCATGCAATATCAGATGCAGTAACTGTCGCACCGATTTCGTTGCTGCTGTTCGTGGCAGTCAGACTGTTGATTGCAATCTTGGTGTACGCTAGGTCATCGATTTTTTTCTTGTACTCATCCGAAAAATCATTGCTGGATAAACCTTTTCCCACCTCCTTCTTTACGTATCTCTCATCATTCTTCTGTACCAGGTGTGCAAGTCCATCCTGATCCAGGTACTTCTTTTCTGCGGCCAGTGCCGCTGCTTCTGTTGCTTTTTTTCTTGGCATACTTATTCTGCTCCTTTCATAATCTCGTCAATCTCCGGATTGGTGATCGACTCTATCTCCACAGTTTCGCTTCCCCCGCCTTCCGGCAGTTCCACTTCACTGAGTAGATTCTCTCCAGAAAAAAGCTGCATCCGGTTTTCTTCCAGATACAGCCTGTCCCCTTTTTTATTGAGTTGCTCTAACACCTGCTCCAATGCGTGTTTATCATCTGGCGCTTCGTAATCTTGTGGTTTTTTTCTTGCTTTGACTCCCAACCGAACTTCGAACGTTGTTCTTCCTTCTCCCGGAATCGTCTGATATACATACGCATTGATTATTCCGTTTTTCTTCAGCAATTCATTTGGAATTTCTACAAAGATATCTCCATCCTCCACTGTTCCAAGCACGATCCACGCTTGTTCTGTACATCGATTTGAAAAATGTACCTGTATCTGCTTTTCCTGGATCTGCATTCCACAAATCTGGAGTACTTGTCCATAATCCCATTGTGTCAACTTTCCATCGATATCCACACGCCTGGAGCATTCATCAAATACTGCAATTATCATTCTTATGCGCCTCCTCCAAGCGAATCGACATCCGAATTCGGAATCCCCTCTATCCCTGTTACTTCTCCGGAATCACCCCGGGGAATTTCGAAATCAAATACCGCCTCTGTTTCTGTACCCGAATTTTCAACAGACGCCTCTGTTCCGGCCTCCCCGGTCGTAGTAGTTCCGATCCGTATCGTTGCTGCTTTTCCTGCCGGTCCTTCCGGACCCTGAATACGTCCTACATTTTTCCACTGTCCAGATACGTTGTCCCATACATGTAGATTTCCATCCACCAGATAGGATTCACCCACATTTCCTGTTGGATGTTCTCTGTTCAATTCCTCTTCTGTTTTATAGGAGCCCAGTATAGTAACACCCGTTCCATCTTTCCCAGGCTCCCCCTGAATCCCCTTTTCTCCTCTTGGACCAGGATCTCCTTTCTCTCCTTTAGCCCCTGTTGCACCGGATAAATCTACCATGTACTCATATCCAGTTGCGCCCTTTCTATAAACCTTGGCATTATCTGCATCATCCGGGTTACCGGTACTTATCATCACAATCGCATTTTCCGGAAGACCATCGGTTTCAAATCCTGCATTCATCTGTCCTACAGAGGCATAAATCTTTTGCACGTTTAAAGCAATGCTTCCACTTTCTATGGTTCCTGACTGCAGAGAATCAATTTCAATCGTTGTAATTTCAATCGGATCATACTTCTCCAAACGATTTAGTATGTCTACTAGTGCCTGATATTCACTGGTTGACTGTATTTCGGATGCAGCCACTAAGTTTTCTCGGACCTCCATCTTCACCTTAAATGATGTAACAGCATTGCTACCATCAATCAAATGAAGCTGGCATTCCGTATTTCCCACTTCTGCAACCATTTGCGGCGTCAGACTGAACAGGACGCAATAATTACTTATCACGGTTCCTTCTGTGTAAGTTTCTGATCCGCTTGGTTTCTTACAATAAATCCTGGCCTTACTGATTGTCTTTGCCATTCCGGAAATCATACAGCGCAGAAGTCTGCCCGAATCGTACTGTACTGCATAGATTGTTTGCATAATTCCTGGGTTTCTCACGTCAATGTATAAAGTTGTCGTTGTTTCCATATCACACCTTCTTTCTTATCCCGGTATCCACCTGACGAGGTAAACGTCTCCCGGCAACACACCTTCACCGCTTTTGTATCGCAGCACACAGTCCCACGGATAGTTATAGTATCCGGTTGTCCAAATTTCCTCTCCTGTCTGATCACCAGTCTGTCCGCCGGTTGTTCCGCCAAATTCATTTTGGCTGGCCTGCACAACCTGTCCATTTCCAATTCCCATTGCAGTATGGTTTACGATGTTCAGAAGGATATCCCCTCTTTGTACACCGGATCCTGTTGCCAGATTTATCTGCCCTGTCACATCCGTAAAACCGCACTTCAAAAATATTTCCCGCATATTACCGGTGTAGGTTGCCCCATTGCTTTTTACTGGAACCCCGGCATTTTCCCACGCCTGAATCAATAACGAGGAGCAATCGTAATCTGGTCCCCATCGATTTGCCTGATCATATCCGTGGCTATTATCATTTGCAATTTGAATCGCCCAGTTTACCGCAGCTTCTATTTTTTCAGATCCTCCTGCATATTGACTCAGGTAGTTGTACCAATATCTTGCCTGCTGCCGCCTCTCGGCTTCCACTTCTACGCCTGCACGTTCAAAGTTTTTCAAAAATGCAGATGCCAGATATTCCGGTGATTCTCCGCTGACCTTAAACTGATCAAACGACAGCGGATATGCAGCGGTTGCAATCCACTGACCAAAAGAAACTGTAACAGAATCTATCCACGTAAGCTGACCGTTTGGATCCGTAATTCCATATCCGTTCGCACCTGCCCAATTTGTATAATTTGTTGCCGGTGTCCACTGTACCAGTCCAAAACCTCCACTATAGTTTCCCTCCTGCAGGCTTTGCCAGATTCCGGGATTGATGTTCGATTCACTTTGCATGTTGCCGCATATCCCAGCAATAGCATTCAGCGACCATCCTTTTTGTTCAAAAAAACTTAGTACTTCTCTTGCATTCCCCTGCATCTGCTCTGTGGTCAGATAAAAGTTTCCTATCGTCCATGACATCAGAAATCACCTTCTTTCGTGATTCCGCCCACAAGAAATCCTTTTTCAAACCTTAGATTTGTCCCATTCGAAAAAACTGCAGTTCCAGTCTTTCCATAAACTCCGGGTCCAACGTTTTCCGCATCTAACAGAACCGCATCCTTCGTGATTCTTAGTAAGTTTTTGCTGTCTTCTTTGTTTCCATCGGTGAATAATAGTGCATTTCCAACATACGTCATACAAAGAACGCCCTCATCCTTTTTGTTTGAAAATAATATTGTTCCGTCCTTTATTGTCACACGCCGATTATCGCTCAAAGAATCGCAGATATATTTCCCTTCTGCGTAAATTCCATCTTTATCCAGTCTGACTATTTCTTTCCCGCTTGCATCCAGCACCCTTGCAACGCCACTATTATTGTCAAATCCTCCGATTTCCAATGTTCCACCTCTGATCCGATCAGCCAGCATTGTTCCTGCTGTGATAAAATCAGCAAAGAATCCCTGTCCTGTTCCAAAGGTGGACCAGTCCCAGTCTCTTCCATCTGCAGTTCTTTTACTGGCAATCTCGAACCCCATTGTACCAAGGCACATTGCTCCAAACGTTTCCGACTCCGGATTCAAATCTTCAAATAAAACAGCGCGTACTTTCTGTTTTTGTGCGATGTCGGACTGTGCCCGAAACTGTGCTTTCACTCCGTTTATGATGCCGTTGACCTGTGCTCCTATCACAGTGCCATCCGGTCGGATTGCACTTTCTATCCGATTTGACATACTTGATACATCCGCAATGAAATTATATTGAAAGTCTCCCAACACAACAGATGCAACCTCTTCATTGATGCAATCCCATTCCAGTTCTATGACACGTGCATCTGTTACAATATCCAGTTTGCTGTGACGACAATGTACCGTGTCTCCGATAGAAACTTCTTCCAGTTCCCGGATATCCGCGTACAATTCCGTATCATGCAGCATAACCATATCAGCGGATATCGTAACCTTCGGCTTGTCAATTCCAGCTTCAAACTGTTCCTCGCATTTTTCTTTTAACGCATTGTTTAGTTCTTCCTGTGTATTGCAGATCACGATTCCGTTCTCTTCGTCATCTTCCGCAGCATCGGCCTTCATCTTCACATCTTCAAATGTGATCACTCCGTATTTTATTGTTGGATATTTATCAAGCAGTGGTGAGTCCACCCACGGTTCATTCCCCTCTATCATGTATCCGTTATATGCCTTTGGTACAATCCTTGTAATGACCTCGCTGGTATCAATCTCTTCCTGCAGCCCGTTTTCCGCAATGTTTTTCCCGTATAAAACCTGCACCCCATTATCGATTCCAACTCGGTCATTGACGGTGATCGTATAATTATCAAAAAGAACCTCACCGCCCCATCTGTTCAGGAAGGAGTTCTCCTCTTCTCCGCAGATTGCTTCGATCAGGTTCTTTGTCTGGTAATATGCTGTTGATATTATTTTGATATTAGATTTTCCACTGTACTTTTTATTTGGTGCGGTCATGATGTCCAGTGCCTGCTGCCCGTTTTTTTCCGTTGGACGTATATCCAACAGAAAACAATCATCAATCGCATCCATAAAAACCGGTTCCAGTTCTGCACTCACGCCAGCATCTGATTTTGCTTTCTTTTTGATCCGAAATAACTGTGTTCCATTGAATGACTCCAGTTTTACGACTGCGTCCTCTTCTATCCACTTCCAACGTCCCTCTTCATCGATCGGGTGCTGAATCTCCGCTTTCCAACTTCCGTTTAGTATTGCTTTTACAGAAGCGCTCTCCGGAAGTAATGGCATATCACCGTTATGTTCATAATCCGTATTTTCTGGTTTATAAAGTTCTATCCTTATAAGCACCTCCAGTTCGGAATCACTTTCAGATCAAATCCTCTTGAGATATACACGGTATTCTCTCCCGGTAAAAGATGTAGTTCTGCATAATCTCCATACACAGATGTGTTCATCAATTCTCCATCTTTTCTGTATGCCATCAGCCTGTCTGTATCAATCACCAGATTCTGGCCAACATTCGCTTTCATTTGACTTCCGTTTACCTGCAGGATGCACTCACCTTCACCTGTGATCAAATAGACCGGCCTTGATCTGTCATATGGATTGTAAAACACCTCTTCCGGTGTATATTCTGCTTTTCCATCTGTTCGATATCGGTATCCCTCACACGTAAATTCTACCTCAAACTCTCCGACCTCTTTTACTTGCCGTTCTGCCGCATTGATCTTAGTATGTTTTACATGATAGAAGTACTCCAGTTCATCGCTTAAAATCAATTCTGTATCATCTTTTCTCATGAGCCATCTTCTCGCAGTCCGAAATCGCTCCTGCCACCTTTGAGAATTTTCTGCAAATGTAAATGGAACTGTGATTGTAATGTCGCTCACAGTTCCATCTTCTTTGAATATGCTCCCATCTCTTCCTGGTATTTTTACCTCTGTGTAGTTGTATTCTGCCGAAGGGATAGACGGTCTTTCTCGTACAAGTATTCCTATTTCTGTATTTGTATGGCCGTTTCTGATAATTTCATACATTTACCGTCTCCCCTTTCCTCTTTTTGTGTGATGTACTTGAGATGTAAATCCTTTTTTGGCTGTTTCTACAATATAAGAATCAAGCTTTTGATTTCCAATTTGCACACCGACATTATTGTTCAAAACAATGTTAGTCTGTGTAGCACTTGCCAGAGCTGGAGTTCCTCCGTACATACTCTCACTCATCGTCTTGGCAACTCTTTTTACCGCATTGGAAACCTTGTACACATTCTCATTGATTCCTTTTACCATTCCATCGATAAAATCCGGCATCCATGTTTCATAATCTCTCAAAGGACCTTCATCTGGTCTTGAAAAATGTAAGAAAGATCGAATCTTATCTCCGATCCCTTTTACTGCATCCACAATCCCGCGGACTCCGGATAATATCCCTTCTTTCAATCCATTGATAAAATCCGCTCCCCATTCCCAGGCATTATCGATCCACCCGGAAATTGTAGATCCAATTTTTTCGAAAATATCACTTACAATCTTCGGAAGTTCCCGGATTGCATTTTTAATTCCATCTCGTAATGCTTCAAACCCACTGATCGCAGTTTCTTTTACCAGAGATACCAATGTGGATACCACATTTTTAATTTCATTCCAAATATTTGATGTAATCTCCTTGATGGAATCCCAAATATTCGCAACTGCATTTTTGATATTATTTAAAATATTCTCCAGATCCGATTTTAATTTTTCAAAATCTCCAGTCACAAGATCAATCAAAAGAAGAACTGGAGCCAATGTTGCATTTTTGATAAATTCCCAAGTATTCTCAGCCAACATTTTTATTCCAGTCCAGATTCCGCCTAAATCTTCTTTTAGCCGTTCGAAAGAATCTTTGATAATCGATATCAATTCTTTGATAATCGGAATTTCCATGATACTTGTCCATACAGATTCAAACTTTGCCTGTACACTATCCCATATACCACTCCACCATGCCGGTATTCCTTGAAAGAACGATACCATCTCATTCCATGCATTGGGAATCGTTTCTGTAAAAAATTCTACAATTCCATCCCATGCTGCAAAAAATCCGTCTTTGATTGCCTTTAAAATCCCGTTCACACCATCACGGAACCATTCGAATTTATTGTATAAAGCAACCAATGTCACTATAATTGCCGTTATAGCCGCAATTACAGGATGTGCCGTTATTATTCCAAGTAACCCCGTTACTGCCGTTTTAATTCCACCAATCAGATTTGTCACCACTCCTCCAATTCCGGATAATTTCGACAGCGTACCTGCTACCGCAGATATCCCCAGTGATATCTGGCCGATTACCATCAGTAGTGGTCCTAATGCTGCAACCAGAATTCCGACTACTACAATCACCTGTTGCACGCCTTCCGGTAGTGCTGAAAATTTATTGACAAGTGCGGTAATAAGTTCTGCTACCTTCTGGACAATTGGTGCCAGTGTATCTCCAATCTGAATCGCTGCGGTTTCCAGAGATCCTTTTAATTCCTCGATTGCTCTTGATCCATCACTCATCTGAGAATTGGCCAACCTTTGTGCTGCTTCCTGATCATTTGCCGCATTGATATATTTCTGAATCCCTTCAGTCCCGCTATCCATCATCACAGTAGCGGCTCGCATTGCATCGGATCCGAAGATTGTCGATAACGCCGCATCTCTGGATGCCGAATCCAAACCGCCAAGTTTATTCTGCAACTCCTCAGCAATCTCTGAAGCTCCAAGAAGAATCCCGTTGGAATCTCTTGTCTGTATTCCAAGCTGTTCAATCATTGTTGCAGCGCTGTCCGTTGGCGCCGCCAACCTCTTGAGCATTGTTTTTAAAGATGTTCCCGCATCGCTTCCCTCAATTCCTGCATCTGCAAAACGAGCCAGTACTGCTGTTGTTTCCTGTATAGACCATCCTGCGTTTTTTGCTCCTGCTGAACACTGTGCCAGTGCCTGTGTGAGAGGTTCTACATCCGTAGAAGATGCAGCTGCTGCCCCGGCCAAAGCGTTTGCCGCTTCTGCCGACTCATTCGCAGACAGGCCAAATGCTCCCATTGCCTGTACAACAACATTTGCTGCCTCTCCAAGATCCATCCCGGAAGATGCCGCAAGGTCCATTGTAGTTTTTAATGCCCCTGCTTTAATGTCGGCTTCCGTCAAACCACCTTTTGCCAGTTCTGTGATCGCATTCCCTGCATCTGTTGCGGAAAAGACGGTATCCTGTCCGGTCTGGATTGCAAGCTGTCTTAGATCTTCCATTTCAGACATGGGCTTATCAAGTGCTCCCGCCGCCTGACTCATTGCATCGTTGAAATTATTTGCCATAACAGTGGATGCCGCCCCTACACCAGTCAGTGCCCCCGTTACCGGCAGCAAGGATTGTCCCACTCCTTTGACCTTATTTCCAAACTCTCCGGATACCGCAGATACTTTTGCAAGATTCGCACTTGCACTTCCTGTAGTCTCTTTTAGTGATTTCAGTTTCCGTTCTGTCTCAATAATCTCTCTTTGAAGAGAATCGAATCCTTCTGGACTGATCGGCTGTCCAAATTCATCATCTACTTGCTTTTTCTGTGCTTTCAGTTCTTTCAGTTTATCAGACGATTGGTCTACCTCTGTCTGCAGTTTTTTGTACTCTTCCGTATCAATCCGACCACTTTCTTCCATAGACTTCATGCTCTTTTTGAGCTTGTCCATTTTTTCGTTTGTCTTTACAATCTCCTCTTGAATCGGAGTATACGCCTCTTTCCAAGCATCATAATTTCCGGCGGTTTTTGCTGCCTGTTCACTTGCCTGTTTTAAAGTTTCCAGCCTACTTTTCGTTTCACTGATCGACTGCTGCAGCAACTTCTGCTTCTGATTCAGCAATTCCGTATTCGTGGGATCCAGCTTCAGCAATTTATTGACATCTTTTAATGACTGTTCTACACCGTATAGTTTTTTGTCAACACCGGACAGTGCCTTTTCCAACTTGGAAGTATCGCCGCCAATCTCTAGGGTAATTCCTTTTATTCTGCTCCCTGCCCTTACATCCCTCCTTTACAGTGCATCAATATCCGCCTGTGTTGCAATTTTCGGATAATCATACTCATCATTCTTCATTTCGATAAACATATCGTTGATCATTCCAATGCTTAACAGGTCTAAATCAGAAATAGAAATACCGCATTGTGCACATCGAAGCATAAACAATGCGGTATTGACCTCACGGTCTATTTCCCTCTCTTTTTTTTTGGAACTGACATCTGTTTATTTTCTGATTTCCACATTTCCATGATTTCCGGCAGAATCTCATAGATATCAAATGTCTCGAACTGATCCAACCACTCGTTGATATCGTCCGGCTGGTCAGGATCGCCATGTTTATGCATCAGAAACGCAATGTTTTCAAACATTTCCAGTGATTCGATCGGGATTCCGCTTTCAAACTTACTTTCATCAAATTCTGTACCTTCTTTTGCGCATTTTTTCTGCATCTCGTCTTTGAGTTTTTCCTGGATCTTGATCTGCTTTTCAATTTTCTGCATATCTACAAAAATATCTCTCCCAAATTTCAGTCGATAAATCCGGGGGATTGCGGCAGAACTTTTGAATTTATATTCTGTTCCATTGATTGTGATCGTCTTTCTCATCCTGTTCTCCTTTTATGCTGCAACTTCCTGATCTGGAATGTACACCTTATCAAACCATTTTTCGTATAAGTCATCTGTTGTATCTGCTGTTGTCTTTGCCCGAACTGCCATTTTCTTAGCTGTTCCAAGCTGTACAGCGGATGCAGAAACTGTGACAGTGTCAGTTGTAGGTTCAATCGTGTCCTCTGTTGTGCTGGATTCTGTTGTAGGACGTGTAGAGGTACAGCAATAGAACCAGAACCGTGTTCCCCTCACATCGCCGTCAATTTCAAATCCCAGCGCAAACCGTTTTACTTTTGCAGTCGCTTCCTCCAGCATGACTTTGTTCCTGTCAATGTATTCACTTAAAATCTTTTCCCGGAACTCATCCGTGATCAGCGCCATTTCCCAGTCTCCCTCATATCCGCTATTGGAAGAAGAAACATAATACTTGATTCCATCCGCATAAAACGGTGTCAGTTCTCCCTGTGCTTCCAGTGAAAGCGATACGGAGCCAGGTACCGCAAACGGTGTATCAAATGTAATTTCTCCCGTATCACTTTCCTGCAAAAGCGCAACATGCGCATTATGGATATTGAATTTGACTTTATCCTTTTTTGTTGCCTGTCTTTCTTTCCTTACTTAGCCCTCCACTTCATATAATACTTCATACATATTTTCTGATTTAATATACTGTTCACTTTTCTGCCAGAAGAGATCTGCTGCATCAAGTGCCGCTTCTACACGTTCTTCCAGTTCAAAGTCCTTTTCATCTGTGTACAGTTCAATATAAACTTTGTCTGATTTAAAATATACCTTCCCATCTGCAGAAAAATTTCTCGTTTCCGGAATCAACCAGCAAATAAAAGGAGGATTCACCGCCTCACATTCTTCGAAATGATGATACCTATATTCAATTTCCAGTACATCCAGAATTGCTTCTATCCTCTCCCTTGTCATAAATATCGTTCTATCCTTTCCTGTAAAATTTCCTTTGCGTGCTTTTCTGCAATTTTGATATGCGGGATCCCGTCCACTCTTCCACCATTCCTCTTTGCGTGTCCTTTTTCCAGCAAATGTGTAATTCGGTATTCCGGCTTTTTGGAATATACCACCATATCATATCGGTGCCTTCCACTCAAATTTTTGTCTCGTTTATAGCTCCAGTGCTTTGCATATTCACCGGTATCTCCTTCCGGTGATATGGAACGTAATTCCGCAGCTGTCTGCTTCGCCGTCTCTTTCACTGCCTTTTCCACTGCTTCCTGTACATCCTCACGATACGCATCTAACTCCTGCATGACTTCGATTGCGAACTGATCAATATTAATTTTCGGCATGGTTTCTCACATCCTCATAAGTCGTTACTACTCTTTCCAGAGAAAGCAGTAAACAAGGTGGCGCTGCATCATATTTATTCTGGATCTGTATGATCTTGTACTGCTTTTCTCCGATTATGCAGATGTCCATCGTAGAAATGTCTTCTACCGGCAGAATTGCAACTACTTCGTCAATCTGATTGGATAATACCTTTGCCTCATAGAACCGTTTGATTCCAACTGTACGAAATCCGAATCGAATTCCAGCTTGCCTGGTCTCTACAATCTTCCGGCCTTTTACGCTGCATATATCCAGTGATCCATCGTTAAATGTGGTAAACTTTGTATCCTTACGTCTCGGCATTGCATCCACCCGCTTTTCTTCGAAAACTGCGCATCTGCAGTGATATGATTTCTGATTTATAATTTTGAATAAACTCATCTACCTGACCAGCTCTTGCATACATGCAGTAATTTAAGAGCAGCTCTTTTTCTTGTGTTTCGCTTTCAAAATCACAAAATCCTATTTTGCCCTCAAGGTACGCTTTTCCTCTCTCTACGATACCAGAGAGCTTTTTACGCTCCCTGATATCCATATCCCATGTAATATCCAGAAAATTCTTCACATCTTCTAAAAGATCACTCATGATTATCCCTCATTCTTCGTTACCGTCACCTGATATGTCTTGGTTGTCTTTCCATCTGTCACTTTTGCTTTTACTACATTTCCTGCGCCGGAAGCCCATGTAACTCTGCTGCCGTTTGCAATCGGTTTGTCATTGTATGTCAATTCCAGTTCTGCAGTGCTGTCTGCGATTACCGCCTGCACCGTGTTTGATGCGTCTGTTGTTGTCAGGGTGTATGTCAATTCTCCTTCTGTAAATTCTGGTGTCAGCGTGTGTCCACCCACCTTAAAATCTGCAAGATTTGCATTTTCCACATTTTCTACACTTGGAACAACTTCCACTTCATAATGTGCTGGCTGCAGATCACTGATATCCAAAAGCATGAAGGCATTATCATCTACTGCAAATCCATGACCATACGTTTTGATCAGGTAAACCCTTTCATCTTCCAGGAATCTGTAATCATCTGAATACAAGATTCTTCCGTTATTTTCGATTCCAGCTCCCATGAGGTAAAGCTTTGCCATACCAAATACAGCCTTTCCGACTCCTACCGCCGGAGACTGGATCACATCGATTGGGAATGGCAGTGTACTTACATATCCACCGCCCGGCGCCGGTCTCTGTGTTGCCGACAGGACTTTACTGAAATAATCTGACGGATTTACCACCAGAATCAGTGTGTCTACGGTTCTTGCCTGTCCTTTTTCATTGATTGCCAGAACAGATGCCAATTTTCCAAGCTGCACATCATTAAACTTTGTAACCTTTACTGCTTTTTTATCTGGATATACTCCACCCTTGATCGTAACAGAGTCTCCCACCTGTTTTGTCATACCGATTGGCATGTCTTTTCCAGTTCCATTGATGATACCGTCTTCCAATCCATTTGCAAGCGCTTCATACAGAACCTGTCTCACATAAGCATCCAACCATTCTGGCCCCAGATCCAACATTGCTTTACACACCGGAAGAAATGCTGACAGTTTGCTCAGTGTCACATCTACCTCTTTAAATCCGGATGTCAGCTCCTGGATGATCTCTGCGCAAAGTTTTCCCCATGCTGCTTTCTGATATCCATTCGTATTCATCATCATTCGTGTCAACCCTGTTACGGATGTAAACTGGATTTTGGACAACAGCGGATGATCTGTTTTCAAATCTTCGAATACTTTGTCAATTACGGTATATGGCATTACCACATCCAGATTTTCTACTGCCTGTTTCGGATTCGGTGCTTTCATGGCTTCTGCCAGTTTCTGATAATATTCTTTTTCTTTGGATGTCAGCTGTCTTACGCCGCGCTCAGACAGAATTCTCTGATCTGCTTCTTCTACGATTCCCCGTGCCTGTTCTATGACACTTTCCTGAATCTTATCGCACAGCTCCACAAACGCTGCCTGGAACTGCTCTGCATCTCCGGCTGTGATTGCCTCATTCATCTTCTGTACGATTGCTGTTTTTTCCATTTCTAATACATCTAAATTTTTCCTTAAATCATGCCTCCTCTAAAAAGATTTAATACATTGTTTTTTCTTGGTTTCTTGTCTTCCTGTGGTTTCTGCATTGCTGCAATCTGCTGCCGGAAGCTCTCCTGACTATTTAACTGTCTTTGCATATCGGACAGCTTCTCCAGAATCTCTTCTGTATTGACCGGTTCTGCTGTCTTTCCCATGATCTCATCAATGAGTCCATATTCCAGCGCCTTTTCCGGAGTGAGGTAAGTCTCATTTTCCATTAACTCAATCAACTCACTTTCCTCAATCTTCGCCCTTTCCAGAAAAACCTGCCGGTTTGCTTCCATCATGTCATCCAGATCATCGGCATATTTTCTCAGTTGTGTTGCATTGCCTGAGCAATACATCCACATATTGTGTATCAGTGCCGTTGTACCTAAGCACATTTTTCTTGTGTCACACGCCTGTAGAATCAAAAACGCAACACTGTGGGCTACGCCATCCACAATCCCGACTTTCTGGTTTTGTTTTTGCTTCAGTAAATTGTAAATAGCAACGCCCTCTTTTACAGATCCGCCATTTGAGTTGATATGCAGCTCAATTGTCTGTCCTTCTGGAATTTCACTCAGTTTCTCTGCAAAATATTTTGCAGAAGTCTCCGAGTCCTTATATTCCCATGCGTTCCAGTCAAATTCTCCATATTCTGTCACATCATCATAAATGTACAGAAGTGTTTTGTTCTCTGCCTGAACAGGCTGCATTCTCCAGTTTGTTATGTTTTTCCTTGTCTCACCTCTTTCCAGCCGTTATAAAATGGGAATCTCCTAACAAAATATTGAGTTAGTATGATTCCCATTTTTGATCAAATGCTATTTCCTTGTTGTTGCATTTTTAAAGTCGTTAAACTGATCAGAAGTCCACTGAAACGATGGCATATCTTTCCCGTTGTTTGCTCTGTACACATCCTGGATTACATCCATTTCTTTCTGTGTTGCCAACGGACGGATAACCATTCCATCAAAATAACTCATTCCACCTTCATTACCTACATGAATAAAACACTGCATAACTGTTGTTCTCCTTTCATCTTTACCTGAATATCTTAAAATACAATCCCACGGGAAATTATAATACCCGTGCACACTCGCTTCTCTTCCGCTGCTGTCTCCTGAAATTCCATCGTAATCAGAAGAAAATTCAGCCAGCTGGTTATTACCTACATATAATGCCACATGATTCCCTTCATTTAGAAGAATATCTCCTCTGTTCAATGTGGTTCCAACTGGCAGTCTTGTCCATCCTCTAGCACAAAGCTCTGCGGCCATATTTCCTGTATATGTAGCTGACCCGGTATCAAATCCAGCATTTCGCAATGCTGTTATGATGGAGCTTGCACAATCGTAATCCTTTGGTCCCCATCCTCCGAGACGATAGCCATATGAATTGTCATTACACATGTTTATCATATTCTGCACAAATTGTTCTACGCTTGCCATAAAAGCCCTCCATTTTCTTAAATTTTCCTGTTTATCTAATACTTTCATCAATCAATGGCCTCACCCACTTTCCACCTCCGTCAATCCTGCAAGCAGGTCTTGAATCTTACTATAATTTTTCGTCATAAAGTGCTGGTTTGCCCAGTCTTCTTCAATTCTCGGTTTTCCGAGCACTTCCAAAATATCATTGATCGTAAATGCTCCGCTTGAGATCAGCTTGTCTACTGGAGTTGCAATATCAAAAATATCAATATGCTTGACTGCCAGAGTCTCTATCTTCACATAATTTCCAGCTTTAAATCCTGTGTATCCGTTTCTCTTTCTGTTGATCTCCTGCTGCAGCATCTTAATGAGCGGATCTATCACAAAGGTCAGAAGTTCATCAATCGCTTTCCCTGTATCCTGTACATCTCCTTTGGCCAGACTCGGTGGGAAAGAAAATGCTCTTGCTGTAAATTCAAAGATGTCATCAGCTAGAGACTTGATATCTCGTGTTGACTCTGTAGAATACGTCTTTCCGCTTTCTGAAATATCCTGATATTCGTATCCGTCAAACAATGGCAACACCGCACTGTCGCTTTCAAAGAAGTTCTTAAAATGCGTGCTCATCAACTCCTGGAATGTTTCATCGAAATTCTCACTTTCCTGTGCAATTGCTCCAATATTCAGGATTCCTTTTTTTCCTCTTGATTTTTTATAGGCATCCTGCGCATATATCAGTAATTTTGAATACGTTTCATACATCCCATTTGTGAGATTCCTCATATTTTCTGAATTTAATTCGAAAAACATGACTTCCGACATTTCCCGTGTTTCAGACAATTCGTAACCGTCAAATGTGATCCCGCTGAATCTGTACTCCTTCAATGCCAGCACCTCTTTGCTGTAACTGTCTGCCACATAAATGTGATTGTTTACTTCTACCACAAGGCATTCATTGTTCCGGTACAGCTTGCCAATCAGCTTATTCATGAATGATGTTGCATTCTGGTTCTGATTTGGTTCGTAATTCCAAAGATAATACTCCTGTCCTTTTACTTCTTTCTTCTTGATATACGTTTTAAATTCGCATTTGCTGATGGCATTTGCAATTTTATTGACACAAGTCCAGAAAGCCAGCTCTCTCAGATATACTTCGTACATAGCACTCTGTACATCTTTATCTTTCATAATGTCATCCACTGTGATCCTTGTGGTACTGCTGCCTCCAAGTTTTTTGATCAACCAGTCTTTAATACTTAATTTCCTACGTTCACCCCCTTAATAACTGTAAACCTGTATTTTCGGTGTTGGTTTTGCCCGTTTCTGCGGCAGCACGTTTTCCACAGTCATCGCCGCTACAAATGCCATAAATGGGTCTGTTTTTCTGCTTTTTCCTTCTATTTTTCCATATACATAATTTCCCATATCGGCATCATCCTCTTTTCCTGGTTTTCTTCCATGTCTGATTAGTTTTGCATTATTGGTGGCCCACCTTAATTCTGGAGCATCTCCCCACCGCAACCATTGATTTACAAAGCAGCTATCAATCAGAGGTGCCACTTTCATAATGTCTGATGGCCGGATCAGCTTCAGATTCTTATTCACTTTCATATCAAATCCTATTTCCTGCAGATATTTTCCGATCAATGCAAAACGGAAATCATCCAAGGCTAAAGCTTTGATATTGTATGTGCGTTTTGCTTCCTGTATATAATTTGTAAGCAATGACGGATGTATTTCCACGTCATCTACAAGCGTCAGTCTTCCGGAATCCGCCCATTCTTTCCATGGAGCCTTGATCCTCGGAATATCTTTCGAATTTAGGCACATCCATGAATGGCTGATATCAAACCGTTCATCTCCATCTCGGAAATGAAGATCTACGGAAGCCCAATCTGTTAATTTTGTATAGTCAATTCCACATACACAGCTCCATCTTTCCAGATCCGGCAGTAAGATGTTGGTCGCTTTGATATTGTCCCACTCCGTTACACTCATTTCTTCCGCATTTTCCGGAATATTCATTCGTTTTGTCATAAATGCCGGAAGTCTTCTCGGATTTTTCTTCCATTCCCTATATTCTTTCCTGATCTCTTCCATAAGACTTGGCAGATATGGCAACGATGGATTTGCCATTGGCCAGTTTTCTTCCTGATCCACATCTTCCTTTTTATTCAGTTTACAGATAAATGGTAATAACCCATTATCCGGTTCGCCGCCCCGTAAGATCTGTTCGGAATTTTCCAGCAGATCATCCAGCGGTCCTTCCCGCACATCACCATTTGTCGTGTAGTAAGAACGTCTTGGATGTTTCTTCTTACCAAGTCCTGTCGTAAAGACGTTTATATTCTTATAGTCTTCATATTGATGGATCTCATTAAAAATACAGATTCCAGAACGAAGACCGTCTTTTCCTTTCGGACTGTTTGTTCTTCCCTTCATAATAGACTTTGTTTTCAAGCATAAAACCTGTTCTTTCGTCCATCGGAAGAATTTCTTTAATTTCTTTATCACAGACGGTCGTTCAAATGCGTTTATCACGTCATGGACTGGACGCATTGCCTGGTCCTCATTATTGGCGCAGATATCTACATCGTACTCTCTGATTCCATTATGCGGGGACATTAAACACACTGATTCGAGCGCAATTGTACCATCTTTTCCCGCTCCTCTCCCCAACATACAGAATAAATCCGGCCATCTTGGAAGCCCGGATTCTCTCCAATATGTGCAATCATGAAGTCCGATCACAAACTTCTGCCAGGGAAATATTTCTTCAAACGGGAAGTATTTTGACATCCCGATATATTTCTCCAGCTGATCACAATCTATATAAATATCTTCATGCTCAAAACACCATTTTACATGCGCAACAAGCAACTCCTGCTCTTCGCATACTGCATAGATTTTTTTCTCAACTATATCAATCCATTCCTGAATATATGGATGTATGTTACAGCTCATCTTCATCATCTCCCGAATCATCGCCAACCGGCTTAATTCCTAGACTGTCCAGTATTTTAAGCATTTGAGCATTGACCTTAATTCGCTGATCTATCGAGTCATTTTTCTTTTGTCCTTTTTGCCCTCCGCCATTATTATATTCAACGATAGCACCTCTCTTTTTGATATCTGCGATCAGTTCATTCTCCAGGTCCCAGAAGTCCATATATTTATCGACCAGATCAATGTAATATTTTCCGGTGGTTCCATTCCGGGCCAGCTGATCAAGAAGGTCCTCTTTAATTTCCACTCGCAATAATTCTTTTCTTGTTTTTCTCGCCCTTATACCACCCCCTCCGTCACGCGCGCACGAGAAATCTCTTTTGTCGGGAGCACCCACCGGTCTCTACGTGGCATATTAAAACCCGTTTTTTTCGACCGGGGGTATCCTGACAATTTTATTTTTCTTTACCATCTTTCTTCTGTCAGCGGTTCTTTTTTCTTTGGCTTTCGATATCCATGAACCTCTTCATGGCAATCATGACACAGGCTGATTAGATTTCTCCGCTTCTCACCTCTGAATCTGTACCAGATTTCCAATGCTTTGTCTGGATGCTTCTTTACATAATTTGCATGATGAACCGTCGTTGCCTTTGTATACTTTCCACGTTTCTTACATAACTGGCATTCATATTTATCAAGCTTTAACACTTGTTCTCTCAATGCTTTCCACTTGCCCCATGTATAGAATCTGTGAATATTTTCTCTTATACATTTCTTTACAAATTCAATCTCATGTTCTGTCATATAATCACCTCAATTGCAGGAGAAGGAATCGAACCTTCGACCTTCAGCTAAGGAGACTGACGAGCTTCCACTGCTCTATCCTGCTATATTTGTGCGATGTCGCACAGTGTAGGCTTTTGCCCAGAGCCTTTTATCGTCTTTGCTCAGGACGCAGAAAAGCACCCGGCTTTCGCCAGATGCTCTCTACTATTTTCCATTATTTACTTCTTCTATGAATGCTTTCATAAGTTCGCTTATCTTTGAAGCTTGACTGACTCCTGCAGTTTCACATGCTTCTGCAAATTCATCCGCTAACTCTCGCTTTATCTTGAAACCCTTTGTCATCCATCCTGCTTTCTTTTGATACTTCTCCGATGCAATCGTTTGAGGTTTTGGACTACCTGTCGGCATTTCTTCCACTCCTTCCATTATCTTGGTACTACATCCATCAATATACAAATGTTCTCTGATGCTATCTGTTATTTACTTCTTCCACAAACTGCTTCATCAGCTTTGTAAGCTGTGTTCCCATCGCAACACCAGATTCCTTGCAGGCTTCCTTGAACTCTTCTGCTACTTTCTTGTTGATCTTATATGTTTTTGGAACTAACCCTGCTTTCTCATCCCACTTATCTTGTGGTCTCTGTTTCTTTTCTTCATTACCGAGCATGCTCATCCCTCACTTTCTTTATGAGGCAATAAACCAGCTTTGCTATTCCTATAGCAATGAAGAATATTCCTAACTTCCACAACATCCTTTACACAAATGAGCTTTCATGTTATATTTATTTTGAAGAAGGGCTTTCGCCCCTCTTAGCTAATTAAATAGCTTGTCGAGAATCATTAAAAGGATTCCAACGAATAAGTCCAGAATCGCACTGACCGCCAATGTCTTTATATCGATTTTGGACTTTTTCTTTTGTTTCTTTTTGCTCATTTGTATCTCACCTCCTTACAACTATATAATATCACATACGTATACGTATGTCAATACTTTTTTCAGGGGTTTTTAAAATTTATAGGACTATCACAAAATTGAAATACGTAACCTGGCAACTTTACTGGATTCTATAACACAAGGAGGAAACTTGCGGTAGTCCACAATCCGGACAACGGGAATTGAACCCATGACACACAGCTTATACGGCTGCTGCTCTAACCGACTGAGCTATGTCCGATCAACATTTATACAAAAAACGCCCTGCATTTTCATGCAAGACGCCCTTTTGTAATTTGTGTGTGGTTTTACTGGTTGTCTTTAGGAGGAAAACTAAAAACACCTTAGCCGTCCAGCTTGTTCCTTTCGGCTTTATACCATATTAGCATTTTAAAACCGTCGTTTCCGTCGTTTTCTCAAATTTTTCTAAATATCTGTTATGTTTGCATCGGCAACTGTCCTCTGTATATGCTTTCCTTTTCTTTGGGAATACTTCATTCATCCTATGTGAGACCTGTACCCAACTTAGATCATCAATATAATAAAATCTGAGAATCATCCGGATTTCGCTTTTTTTAATTTGTCCTATATATTCCTCTACCTGTATCTGTTTCTCCAGAAGATCCGTCTCCAACATCTGCAGCTTTGCAATGCGCTTTTCAAGTAAAAACTCACGTTTTTCATATTCTCTTTGTGGGAAGCCTGTTATTTTCACTGTTCGCAATGGTTTGTTGCCTTTCTTTCCACATGCAACAGAATCTTGCACAGTAATCTTGTTCAGTTGCTCTATTTTCTTTTTATCCTCTGCAATCCTACGTCTCAGATCTTTTATCTCTTCTTTCATGTCTGCATACTCAATCAGTATCTTCTTGTCCACTGGCAACACTCCCTTTCGTATCTACTCCCCATTTTCTTAAGCAGTCTTCCACAGAGTACGCACCTCTTTGCATCCACTTCTTGGCATTCTCTGTTGGTTCATGATCTGCCAGATCGGCAAAGTGATCATCCCGATCCCGTTTCATTTCCTTTGCGCTGCGTCTGTGCTTTAAAGTCCCTCTCATATCTGTATCACCTCCATAATTTCCGTATTATCCAATCCAAAAACACCACAAATAACAGTATCGGAAATCCCGCAGCCATCAGGTAATCCGCACCTTCTAGCTCTACATCCTCTTCCAATCCTGTCTTTAAAGTAATCACGGTTCCTAGCCCCAATATGTAGTAAAGGGCTAGGAATGCGATTGTGATTAAAAAGTCCATGTTATTCCTCCTTACCCACATACTTCTCCACAATATCTACTGCACAGGTCAGCCCATAAATATAGTTTTCCAGCTCTTCTGCTGTTTTGCTTGCTCCGTGTCTTTTTCTTTCTTCTTTCAAGGTTTCGTAGGCGTCATTTTTCATGTTTTCGATTTCTTCCACGATTTTCTCTAATGCGTTCATCACTCCACCTCCAACAGTTTAAAATATTTTTCCAAATCATCATTCGTGATTTCTAGCCACGAACTATCATCTATAGTATCAAGATGAACATGATCAGAACCACCGATCATCATGTATCCGCTTTCATCCAATTCATAAATCTTCCCTTCTTCGATTACTATGGCTTCGTTATCAACCAAAAATCCGTCATCATCGTATTTATCTACACAAAAAGACTGCTTGCATTTATACTTCATCACTCCACCTCCAACATCTCTTGATTGTCAAAAATATTGCCAATGACTTCATTTGTGTTCGCTTCGAAAAATAAAGATCTATCTCCATTTATGCAGTATGTTCCATTTAAAAATTCAACGCGATTCAGTTTGTGTCCTAAAAGGTCATTCTCCCAAATCTTCTTACCATTCTTGTCGGTAAGTCCGGTGTACTGGCAGAGGGTGTTTATATCAATCTCACAAAAATCAATGCCAACTACATTCCATTTGTCGCATGCTGTACCTTCATACGGTTTAACGATTATCCCGCCAATAAAATAATGTTTCGGTTCTGGCATTCCATCATCAAATAAATATCCTTCAACCCACCATTCCTCTTTCGGAAGTTCTTTCCAGCTTTTTCTCTTTGCTTTAAAAAGGATTTCTCTATTCATCTTCTTTTCCTCCGTTCTGTCGCATCTGCTCAATGTAAATATCTGTAGCACACCTTACAATTTCCTGTTTCATCCCATCGTAATCAGTGCCTTTGTAGCAATTCCGCATTCTCGGCAATGTACATACGCAAAAATCACTTCTTTTCCTCTCCGTGTTTTCCTCATCCATTAATCTTTTTCCCCTATCGCTTCGCCAACTCCCGAACCAGTTCATCATTCCCTTTTTTCGTAAGGCCTTCATTACATGTGCAATCCGGATATACACATCGGAAACAATCCGGATATTTACAGAGCGGCTTTGAAATTTTCGTTCGATTCATTTCCAGTTTTCTCTTTGTCTCCAGCAGGTCCGGTACCTTGACCTGTCTTCTGCTGCCCGCTTCCGCAAACCAGATCAGTCCCGATCTCTCCAGATACGCCCGAAAACAAATCTCATTTTTCTCAATCTGGAACATAACTTTCATGTACACCCACACCTCATGCACATCCATCCCGTCAAATAAAAGTTCCTGTATCCTGGATGCGTATTTCTCGTAACCTTCCACTACTCGATCACTTCCATTTCTCTTATTGAGACTTCATAAGCTGTTCTCTCGCTGTCGCCTTTTACATAAATCCTGCTCTGTATCATTCCCATGGCTCTCACTTTTATTCCGACTGGAAGCCCTGCTGCCAGCCTTGCGTTCGAATACCAGCAAATTGCCGGGAGATAATCACTTTTTCTGTGTTTCCTGTTTACTGCAATTAAAATATCCGTGATTTCTTTTCCGAGTGGTGTCTCTCGATAGAGCGGCTGTTTACAGATATATCCAATCAGATCAATTCTGTTTTGATCCGCTTCACCAGCTTCGCTGATTCCTTTTACAAATACATACAATTTCAAATGATTTCTTTCTCCATCCTTTTCATTGTAAGATCTGTATTCTCCAAAGATTGTAATTCTCCCTCCTACATTATCCCGAATCTCCTGCACTATCTGTTCCGGCACCTGAATCGGTATGACATCCATGTTTCCACTTGTCCGCATGACTTCTATAGTTGATTTATAGATCTTTCTTCTGTCTGGTGAAGTCAATAAATACTCTGGTGTTTCCATAATTTTTCCTGTGATCTTTACTGTGTTGTTTTCCATCTTTTTCTCCTATATTGCATATTCCGCTGATGCCCGTCATGGTATTACTCCATTTCCAGCCCGCTCAGCGCTTTCAAGATTCTTCCATCCATGTTATCTTCATTTGCCGGTGTTTTTACAGTCAATAACATTCCAGTCTCATTTACCCACAGGACGAAATATCCCATTCCCATAGGTCCTGTCGGAAAGTCTTCATACTCACCTGTTTCGGATAGGCTTACCAATTCCAGAATTTGATCTGGTATGTAACTCATCTCTTTTGTCTCTACATTCTGTAACACTGCCATTCCCCTGTATTTGATTTCTGTATCCTCATACCGATCTCTGGCTGATAACCATTTCTTGTATTCCCACTCATCCCTTACTTTTAGTTCATACTGCTTTTCTCCTTTTTCATAGGCTCTGTATACTTCGCCCTCTTCCGGAAGATCCCCTACAAGTTCAATGACTGCTGCCTTATTCTTGCTTGTAAAGTCCTTCTCATATACAAATAATATCCAATAGGCTCCCTGTATGAAGTACATTTCCTCTTTCTTTCCTACAGTGAGTCCTGCACCTTTCCATGCATCCTTCAATATTCTCTTAAATACGCTCGTCTTAATAAACATGATGCTCCTTTCCTCTCCCAGAGTTATCTGGGAGATAATGTGATGGCTTACGACAGGTTTTGTGACGTACCTGCTGTTGTATCTTCACGGCACTTGGCCGGAGATGCTATAAAAATTGGAATCCTGGATGTCCTTCTTTCTGCTTTTCATTTTGCGGTTCTTTCATCAACTCCTGCTGATCCAGATAATTCTTCTTGCTGATCTTCATCCAGTCTTTCCTTGTGTGTGACTTCTCATATTCCCTCTGTGCGATCTCGCAAAGCAGTTCTCTTGTCTTTCTGCAATTATGTACAGCTTCTTTTCCGCTTTTATGGTGCGGTTCACACAAATACACTTTCAATCCCTCGGCTTCCGATAGAATTCTCATCCCGGATCCAAACAATACATGGTGTTCCTCGGTATACTGCTTCCGATAGTCTCCATACAGATTGGCACAGAGATAGCACACGCCCTTTTCTGTGTTCAAAATGCTTTTCGGATGGCTGATTCTCTTTTTCTTCTTTTTCGGCTTAGGAAACGCCATATCACTATAATCAATACTCATAAAGTAATCACTTTCTTTTTCCAGTTGTCCCATCCGCCTTTTGGCCAGGCAAATTCTTTCTTCAGAAGCTGGATGATTTTCTCCGGATCCCCGGATTTTAAGATGTCTTCTATGACTTCTCCTTCCTGGACCACCTCTTCTGTGATCTCATGTACCTGTTTTTCTTCTTCCGGAAGATTCATAACCGGAGCATCCGGCATCAGTTCCGGATAATCTTCCACTTCCATCTGTCCCGGAATCTGTTCTTCTGTTTCTTTTGGCTCTTCCAAAGTTTCCTGTGCTTTTGCAGGTTCTGCCTTTTTCTTTAATGGTTCCGTCTTTAAGACTTCCCTCTCTTTCTTTTCTCTCAGCGGCATCTGATAAACTCTTTCATAGGCGTCTGAATCAGAAGTCTTCTTGCCTTCCGGATAAAATGTCTGTTCAAATGTTTTGGCCAACTCCAGATAGCTGATCTCTTCTGGTTCTCCCCTGCCGTTGTATGGCATGATCCGAATCTGAAATTCACTGAATAGTGCATTTGCAAATTGCATCCGAAACATTCGGAATTTTGTTGGAGCTACAATTCCCATGATCTCCCGGTTTATCACACTTTCCTCTTTTGGCTCGTCTTCCCATATCCATTTATGCATTTTCTCAAAGCAGCCTTTTCCTTCTCCTTTGAAAAATTCATACACTAACGTTTCCGTCCAGCTTCCATGGTGTTCTTCTGGTGCGATGTCGCACAGGCTCATCTGCGGCGAATAACGATCTTCTGTTTCCCGGATGACTTCTTTTACCTCCCGGATTTCCCGTACCGTGGCATCTCTTGGTACCACTTCCCTCACTTCTTCCGGCAGTGCCAACATTTCAGACAGCTTACTGCTGCCATATCCCCGGTATTTCTCCTGAATTTCCGGGCTGTTCCCGTCAATACTGTATGTATCGTTGATCTGCATAAACCGGATGGCCCACGTCCTGCTGATATTGAAGGTTTCTTTTGCAAACTCAAAAACATCCGCATACCCCTTTTCTTTATAAAACTCTGCATCTCTAGTCTTTTTTAAGAGATACCCGACTTTAATGTATCCCTCTGCGATATGTTCCAGTTCTTTTCGTAATGCAATTTCTACCCCCTGCAGTGTACTGATTGTCTGTAATTCTTCCATCTATCCAGCTTTCCTTTCTGTACGTTTCAACTTCTTTCTTTTGAATAACTCAACAAATTCTTTGACTTCCTCTGTCATGCCTCCGTTATATTTTGCCCGACACTGTATCATGACCCCATTGTTTACCTCCATAGTGTAAAACGGTGTCTCCGGATCCTGTTTCTTTCGCAGGAACAGAATCGTTGTCTCACCTTTGGCCGCCCGGTCAATGTACGTGGCAACACAATGATGCATGGCATTTCCCTCCTGCCTAATTTCGTGGATCCGTTTTGGAAGTCTCAACACAAATTGTTCCGTTTCCATTTCCAGATAGCTGTCCCGTTTTCTATATTTCTCGTATTTTTTATCTTTTTTATTATCCAAATCCTCTTTGGCTTTTATTTCCCGTTCTCTGCTCTCTTCAATCAGCTCTTCATGACGCTGTTCTAAATTTTTCGGAAATAAGATCCACGACTCTCTCATGTTGTATCCCAGTTCCTCTGCCATCTTCAGATAATCGTGATAATCCACGTCTTGTCTCTCATCTTCTCCTAACACTTCTTTGATGTACCGTTCCATCTTGTGAATGGTGGTATACCGGATATACCTAGTGAAATTCCTCGGAAACCTTGCAAAAAACTGAACCTGCTGCCATGTTGGATGTAATCCCTTCTCCTGCATTTCATAAGTGGTGTTATATTCCCTTGTGCTTGGATTCTTTCCAGCCAACAGCTGGTAGTATTCCCCGTTTAGCCCCAGTATCTTTTTGCAAGACCGCTCTTCTTTCTTTAAGTATCCTGTGCTGTACCCCTGCATTTTTTCTTTGACAATTTTGTAAAATCCACATTTTACCAGTTGTTCGATTCCAGGCATATACCGGTATCCCTCCAGATATTGATCCAAATACATTTTTTCCCGATATTTCCCATGTTTCACAAAACATTCCATTGCAGAATACTGAAACGGCGTTCCCTTTAGAATCTGTTTGAGATTCCGGTTATAAAGGATTGCTTCATGCTCTGGCACTTTATAATATCTCCATCTGTCTCTGTAACACCACCGAACCCAGTCTGTCTGCTTATACTGTTCATACTCAAATTCATGAATCTTTTTTAAATTCCGGTCATACGTGGTCCGTATCATCTCCCAGTACCCGCCGCCTTCCTTTTGTCCATTTCTGAATTTCCGATAACACTCAAAATATCGATATACATATCCCTCTTTTGTTTTCTGCAAGAGTCCTGCATATCCTCTTGCGTGAACATTTCCGCCTTTCTTTCGGCTTCGGTAGGTAATGGGATGTCTGCAGGATGGACATTCGCCCTCGTCTCCATAGTGTGGATTCCGGATTTTTACTTCTCTTCCACAATGTGTGCAATACCCTTTTGTTACCTTTCTTCCGGCATCATAAAACAAATACTGGGGAAGGACTTCCCGGTCTACAAACTCATCAAAATCTTTGGGCAGTTCCGGCACCAGTGCCATCGCGGAATCAATTTCATCAATCTCTTTTCTGTCTTTACTATAGCTTTGCCATCTTGCGATTGCCGCACGTGGCTCTTCCTTCCCGTTGTGACAAAATTCTGTGATCCGTTTTCGGTCCTCTTCTCGTATCCATACTTTATGATCACTGTACCAGTATCCTTTTTGTATCTCTCCCCACCCCTCCATGTAACTTAAGTTATCTATTTTTGCAGTTCTCCACTTCTCACACAGATTGTCGTAAGTGTAGTACTTGTTTTCTTCCAAAAGGAATACCCGGTATTTCGGATACGTTATATCATCCTGAATCATATCTCTTGTAAATATGGCAATCTCCAGAACAGTTCCTGTCCTCTTTGCTCGATAAAACCAATAATATGTTGCACTCCACACAGGTACTTTTCTGCATCTTAGTACCTTGTGTCCTTGATCTTCCCCGACTATCTTTCGCATCGTTTCCGTTACTTTTAACTCTGGAAGTTTTAATAACTCTCCTCGTCTCATTTTTCCGCCTCCAGATAGTATTCTTCTGCCATGGCAAATACTTCCAGATCCGGCATTGCCACCATTTGTGCCCCTCGTCTTTCTTTGACTCTTTTTTCCGCTTCTTTTCGGATATTCTGCAGACATTCTTTGAGTGTCCGGTTCTTTCTTCTTACTCCTCTGGCCAGAATTTCTTTTTCAAAACATCTCATAGACAGATACGACACGATCTCTCCTGCCGGCATCCCGTCTGTTTCCTTCTTTAACTCAACCTGCAGCTTTCCGATAGCCGCATTTACTGAATCTACCAGTTCTTCCGACAGATGCTGCTCATATACTTCCCGGATTCCATCTGGAATCCCGTTTTCCTCTGCCAGCACTTTTAAATGCTCCAGATCCTGCTCCTCCAAAAGTCCTTTTGCACATGCATTCAATTCTTCTACGGAATCAAAATTCCCAAATACATCAAACATGCTGTTTTTCCTCCAGTAATCCCTCTAATTTTTCCACGTAATCGTGATGTTTACTAAATCTGACAGCTATTTCATGCCGCTCTGACAACGTCTGATACTGCTGCCACAATTCCTGGTTCTTCACCTCTTTCCCGGACGGTTTTCTCCATTCCGCCCGCTTCCACTGCTCCGGCTTCCCGTTTTCGATCATGTTCTTGATAAAAATACAGTCCGTATACAGGGTCACATTGCACGGCGCATTTAGTATTTTCAAAGATTTCACAATTCCAAGCAGCACCAGGCGATAATAGGTCGTCTCCTGTTCTTCCCCGCAAATTCCTTTGACCGCCGGTCCTTTGCTTGTCTGACATTCCATTGCGGCCGCCCATCTTCCATCTTTGATACATGGACCTGTCAGACTTGTCCTTATGTAAATATTTACCTCTTTCATATCAAATTCTCCTGTTCAAACGGATCAGGATGTATCTTCGGTATTTATATCCTGTTACCGGATTGATTCCCTCATGGTACGTCTCTTTATCCAGATAGTATCCTTTCGGCAGCTTCGGTTCGTCTTTCCATGTTTTCCTTTTGTAAACCTTCACTTCTGCCACTGGAATCTTTAAATTCCTGCTACAGGAGTACCGGCTCTCTTTCAGCTTGTTTTCTCCGTCCGGCGTTTTACTTAAATACTCAGCCAGTTTCCGCAATCCGCCCTCGTCATACAACAGATCGATGTGGACGCCTCCCTTTTCCCATGCTTTGCGCATGATCAGATCTGCATCCGGAATCCGGTTGATGACCAGATGGTGATGAACCCCACCCCGACTTCCAATCTCGGTATGCAGCATCCATTTCAACTCCACTTCCTGTTTTTTGTATTGTGCACGTACTTTCTGAATCCACTTTCGTATGTCTTTGGCCGCTTTTTTCATGTCCTGTGGCCGGTTCTCCAATTTATAAGTCAATGTCACCCAGTAGTCATTCTCCTGGAAATTCAGCTTCATCTTTCTCCAGCACTGCCGTTCTTTATTCCACTGATTCACCTTCCTGATCTGCTCCGGTGTGGCTTTCTTCTTTTTCTCTCTCGGCATTCCCGGAGCTCCATATCTCCCATTGTGATACTCCATCACTTCTCTGATGTCTCCCAGGTCATAACTCTTTTGTTTATACATCCTGTTTTGCTCCTAAGTTTAATATACTTATCAAGTTTAAAACGGGAGCTTTTCGCTCTCATTTTCTTTGACATTTTGCCAATACAGGTGTACAATATAAATGAGTTTTTATTTTGTTTGTATTGACAAAATGTCCAGTGCATCTGTTTGCGGCAGGTGCACTAATTTTTTACGCTTTTTTCTATGTACCTACAGCTGAGTTCTAATCCTGCTGTCATGATGATCATCCCTATCCATAAGGATCCGGTTCCCATCATCATGACTGCACAGATTCCCAATGTGGCTTCCATGATCCTCAGTAATTCTTCTACATACCGAAGCTGTCTTCTCTTCCGGAAACTCATACGATGATGTACTCTCCCCCGATCTCTTCTGCTACCTGCTTCGCTTCCTGGTACGTCCCATACTCGCTCCGAATCTTTCCGGATTGCCAACGAATGATCCATATCTGCTTCCTCTCCTTCTCTTCATTCAAATCCAAGTTCTTTGATCCTTTCTTCGATTAGCTTCAACTCTGCAACAGCTCCTTCCTCTTCCGGAAACTGCCGCAGTTCCTCTCTTCTGCTGACAAGCCTGCTGTACTCAATGACTTGTCCTGCCGTCATGTTCAAGATTCTCTGGTCCATTGATCGCTCCTTTGATTTTTACTGATTTTCTTCCTTGATACTCCAATTCCATTCTGTAATTTTCCAGACAGGCAATTGCATGTAATTTCTGTTGTTCAGAATAACCGTTAACTCTTTCTGTGGATTCCAGTGTCTGGATGAATTTCTCAATCTGATTGATTGTCAGCCTTTTCATAGCTTGTCCTCCCTTCTACCGCCTAAGCGGTTTTTCTTCTTTCGAATCCTATATTTTTCATTGTTTCATCTAATTTTTTCTCCAAGATTTGAGAAAGTTCCTCTCGGTTTAAATCTTCTTGATTTATCCAGGATCCATTGATTTTAATCATGCTTACTACTTCGATTCCTTTCATTTCACCACCCCTCTTTACCGTATGCAGGTTGATTGTCCAAGGTATGTTGTCCATCACCTTTATTTCCGAGTTGTTCCGAATCCATCATCCAACATATTTACAACATCTCTGACAAATTTAAGTTCATTTCAAATGCTCTATCCGCTTCATCTCGCATAATATTCAAAGATTCCCTTGTGATAATAAGGCTTGTTACAATTGATGCTATTATTGAGCAGCTAACGCTTGCTATTACAGTTTCCATCTTTTCTCCTCTCTATGTTTGATCGCCATCGTAACCTCCGTGGCGGGATTGCTTTATTTGTTGCAACATGGTAAAATCCATTTAAAGGAGGTTTACCATAATTATGTTTTGGACTACTTTTAGTCGAATATGTGACATCCTGGGATTTATAAGCTTTTTCTTATCTGTCGGTATTCTGAAAAAAGTTTACGCAAAAGCCGAAAGTCAGAGAGAATCTTACAAAACTGAACGAGAAGAGTTGCTCTATGCCCTCATTGCGTTGCGGCAAAACATTTGGGATGACGGATTGTTTACATTAAGCATCCAAGATAAATTGCAGAGCAAAATATACGAATTTCAAATGAAATACTCGTTAATATCTTCAATTCGTTGTTCATTCCATTTATATAGATGTTCGCATCTTCTGAAATCCGAAATAACCGAGTCTAGCAAAAGAAAAATACGGCAAGATCTCAACTTTTTAATAGCACGCTTAAATAAAAAGGAGTAAACAAATGGAAAGAGAAAAAATATCTACATTTATCGAAAAAGTTTTCGAGGAAACACATTCAGAACATCTTTATTGGTCTGTAATCGACAAAAAGGCTAATCTGTGCAAGCCAACTTCAATTGAAGAAAATTGTCCGTTTTATTCTTCTAATGATTTTCACGAATTGGATAATCGTTACAGCTATTTTTCCAAATATAAAAATGGTTACATTTTGCTACTCACTTATCGCGATAACAAAAATATTCCTTGTCCTATTCCGCCAGATAAATGCCTATTTTCTTTACGTATGCAGGATGATAGCAGTCGTTTCTCTACTGAAATTACAAACAGCTCTATCACTGATGATCACATTCAATTAACTCGCTTATTTAATCTTGTTGAAGAGAAATCAAACCGAGTTAAATTTTTGATTAACGACTTTCTCAATAGTTGATATTCCGTCATTCTTTATCGTGCCAGCTTCTTCATCTTTGAGGCTGGCGATTTTATTTTCCGCGTCTCGCAACAGAATAAGCTCTAACCTTTTTATCCTTCTTTCGAGTTCGTCTCGCTGTCTTATTTGATTTTCTAAATACCATTTCGGTATCCACATCTCCCTCACCCCGCTTCCTACTCCAAAAAATAATCCACTGATACACCGAAGTAATCAGCTAGGATTTTTAGTTTTTCTGCTTTAGGTTTACTCCTGCCTCTTTTCCAGTCTGTAAACGTAGACTTCGTAATTCCTGTATCAGAAGCAACTCTGTAATCCGTAATTTCTTTCGAATCACGCAACTCTGCATACTTTTCGTACATTTTTTCACCTCTTTTCCGAACTTTCTATTGATTTTAGTTCGGAAATCAGTTACAATATATTTACCAGATACATTGACAAAGAATTGTGCTACAATTCTGTTTTGATTTCCGAACTTTGTAACTTTATTATAGTGCGGATTTCAGAACTTGTCAATGCTTTTTTGTACTGATTTCAAAATTTTTTATGAGGTGTATTATGTATGAAATTTATTGCAAGTTAAGAGATGAAAAAGGATGTAAAGATGCGGATGTTGCGAAAGCTACTGGTATAACTAAGTCTACTTTTTCTGATTGGAAGAATGGGCGAAGTAAACCAAAAGATGAGAAGCTTACTAAGATAGCTGATTACTTCGATGTACCATTAACATATTTCTATGAGGAACATAGGGATAATGCAGCATCATTGACAACGAGAGATGAGCGTGACATTTCCAAGACAGTAAATGACTTAATGGAAAAATTGGAAGCAAAAGATGGGGCACCACTGTTTTTCGATGGTACTGAAATGAGCCCAGAAACAAAAATTTTATTCGAACAGCAATTAAAGTCATTAGTAACTACTGTTAAGGAAATCAACAAGGTCAAGTTTAATCCGAACAAAAATAAAAAGTAGGTGATTACCTTGAAGCAAGATGTAAAAACAATAGTGAATAATTTAATAAGTAAATACGGCACAAGAAATCCTTATGAATTATGTGATTACACAAATACAATTTATCAAATATGTGATATCGGTGATGTATTAGGTTGCTACTTACTTATCAAAAGACAAAAATGCATTATGCTAAACAAAAAAATAATAGGAACTCCAATGGAGAAATTTATTTTGAGTCACGAATTGGGACATTCTCAATTACACAGAAAAAATGATTGCTATTTCTACGGAAGCACATTATTTTCTAAGCTCAAAGAAGAAAACGAAGCCAACACGTTCGCCGCAGAGCTTCTCATACCAGATTCTCTGATCTACGAGAATCCGGGCATGACCAAAAAACAGATTGCAAGACTAGCTGGATATGATGAAAAGATTATGGATTTTAAAAGTTTTAAATGATATAACCGCTATGGCGTTTATATAAAAGTTATGTGGTGTTAAGGTACAGGAGGAGGAAAGGTATGGAATTTCAAATAACAGAACTGGAAAAAAGAGAGTTATTAAAAACTTGCGGAATACCGATAATTGATGATTCTACTAATTATTGGTTTGTACGAACAAGTGCGGGCGAACATTTTGAAGACTTTTATTTTGGAGAGTATATTGCAATCGGATGGGACAAATTAAATGATATTGAATCTCTTAAGTGTTCTACAAAAGAAAAGCTTAAAGATGATGTTATTAAATTATACTCTGATGATTCTCGCCCCGGAAATACTGCTGCACAAATTCTTAAATTTGTAAATGACATGAAGATAGGAGACTATATTTTAATACCTAACGCTAGTTGCGAACGAATAGCTGTAGGTTTAGTAATAAGCGATGTCTATCTCTATGAGCCTACTGAACAGGATAAGCTAGATATATTATTCGATGGCGTTGAGTTGGATTTTCTTAAAAGAAGAAATGTCCAGTGGATTACAAAAGCCCCCTTGCGCAGATGTCAATTAGATCCTATGTTGGTACCTATTATTTATTCTTACGGAACAATCGTTGATGCTAACCCATATTCACAATTTATCAATCGTTCCATTTACGACTTGTATTATAAAAGTGGAGAGTTACATGCCATTTTTAACATGACTCGGCCAGAAGATATTTCTGCATACTATTTTAATAAATTCATCAATTCGATATTTGAAACACAAAAACTATGCACCACTATAACAGAAACTGATTTTTCTCCTGATGATTTTGTTATAAAAGCTTCTTTTAACTCGGCTGGTCCTGTTGAAATGATTACAGGAGCTATATCTGCAATGCTGGTTTTGTCTAGTATCTCTTTGTTTATAAATGGTGCTAATATTAAATTTAAATATAATATTTTTGGATTCTTTAAAGGACAATTCAACATTTCTTCTTCTGGACTTTTAGATAAAATAAAAGCATTCAAAAACATAGAAAAACAACATAAAGATAGCCTCGATAAAATCAATTCTGATTTGATCGAAGCTAAAAACAACCTTGAAATAAAAGGAAAAAATGTGCTTAAAGAAGAGCAAATCAATCAAGATGCTCAATCTTAAAGCAGTGTTTTGTAATGAAAAAAGATGTGACTATAAACACAAACTCATGCACATAAAAATATTTAAACACTAATATTTTATTTATGCTTAAAAAGTCTAAAAATATAAATCTTTGAAAGAGGTACAGTATCGAAAATATCAAGATGTATATATTGTATTTTTTTATTATTTTTCGAATCATATTGTACACCTCCTTCTTTAAATGTATTATACGCTTTTTGATCTTTAATGCAATAGACAAATTGTAAATTTTTCTCTCCCCTGCTCCACAGCAGGCAATTACATGATAGGTATAACTGTTTCGTCGATTATACATAATACAAAAGACTGGGAGAATTCAAATTAAATTAAGAAAGGATGTGATATCATGCCATTATTAAAAACAACCACACATACAATAGATGATATCTATGCTCTTCCAGATGGACAGAGAGCGGAATTGATCAACGGACAAATTTATAACATGGCACCACCTTCTCCATTACATCAGGAATTGGTAATGGAACTCTCCGCCTCTCTAAGAAATTATATCAAAGGAAAAGGCGGTAATTGCAAAGTTTATCCTGCTCCATTTGCTGTTTTTATTAAGGATGATGATTCCAATTATGTAGAGCCTGATATCAGCATTGTCTGCAATTCCAACAAAATTTCACACCGTGGCTGTGAAGGAGCACCTGACTTTATCATCGAAATCGTTTCACCGAGCAGCCGTAAAATGGATTATTCTACAAAAAATGCACTTTATGCCGATGCCGGTGTTCGTGAGTATTGGATTGTGGATCCTGCCAGAGAACGCACAACGGTATACCGATATGAGGAAGATGTAGCTCCGGTAATTGTACCTTTTCACGATATTCTCAAATTAAAAATATTTGAGGATTTCGAAATCTGCATTGATGATTTATTGAAATAAAATAAAACCGCCCCGGTGCTACCAACACCAGGGCGGCAATACATATCCGAAGATATGCTATTGAAATCCACGAATATTGTATCATCTTCGGAAACAGCTTGCAATCCAGAACATTCGTTCATGTGCTGGCTGTTATTTTTGTACCATTTTTTGCATAAAACTAAACAAGGAGATGATCTAAAATGAGCGCAAGATATGCCTATGGTTACGTCCGTGTATCCACTGATAAGCAGGAAGAACTTTCTCCGGATTCGCAAGAGAAACTATTACGGGAATATGCTGCCAAAAACAATATTATCATTTTGAAAGTTTTCTTTGAGATCGGAATATCCGGTAGAAAAGCCGATAAACGGCCAGAGTTCCAGAAAATGATCGGGCTTGCAAAATCATCCGATCATCCGGTTGATGTGATTCTGGTTTGGAAATTCAGCAGATTCGCAAGAAATCAAGAAGAATCTATCGTATACAAATCCCTGCTGCGGAAGCAAAGCAACGTTGATGTTGTGAGTGTATCAGAACCTTTGATAGATGGTCCATTCGGCTCTTTAATCGAGAGAATCATTGAATGGATGGATGAATACTACTCTATCCGGCTTTCTGGCGAAGTCCTAAGAGGGATGAAAGAAAAGGCTACAAAAAAAGGATACCAGATGTCCCCACCTTTTGGGTATCGCGCTGTTGGAAACGGAGATCCTTATAAAATTGATCAAGACGAAATGAAGATTGTAGACTTTATCTGTGATGAATTTGACTACCATAACTCGGATGTTACGAAGATAACACGAAAACTAAATGATATGGGAGTCCGCACAAGACGAGGGAACCCTTTCGAATCCCGTAGCGTAGAAAGAATCTTGAAAAATCCATTCTATTATGGTCTTGTCGCGTGGAATGGAATAACATTCATGGGAACACATGAAGTCCATTACTCAAAAGAACGCTTCGAAGCCCGCATGAAAAAGATACAGACTACATACAAGCCACTGAAACGCCGTGATGTATCCTCATGTAAACATTGGTTATCAGGGATTTTAAAATGCGGATACTGCGGGGCCTCTCTCGCCTACAATGGTGCAAACAGGCACTCACCTGGTTTTCAGTGCTATAAGTACAGCAAAGGAATACATGCCGAATCCTGTTCGATATCAGAGAAAAAAGTGATCGCTGCACTGGAAGAGTATTTTGAAAAACTTCTTTCTGGCATGGATTTTGAATACTCCTACCACTCTGCTGAGACCGGCGAGAAGATATCAGAACGTGAATCACTCTTGTCTGAACTTGATAAAATTTCCAACAGGGAGAAACGGGTCCGTCTTGCCTATGAAAATGAAGTAGATACTTTGGAAGAATATAAACGGAACAAAGAGCGTCTGCAAAAAGATAGGGAAGACATTTTGGAACAGCTGAAAAATCTCGACAAAAATAATGAAGACACGAAAACAAAATCTGACGTACTCAAGAACGTACAAACCGTATACGATGTGATTAAAAATGATGCGATAGACTATGATACGAAAGGTATTTTTATGAGAAGTTTGGTAGAAGATATCGTTTATGACAAGAAAAACGGCAAACTGATCTTCCATCTTTACATATCGTGAGCCCTCTGTTTATAAGGGTTTGCGGATATGTTATAGGTTACTGCAATCCGGGCCGCCAAATTGTGAAATGATCACTTTGGCAATCTGTGGGTTCGTTTGTGTAATCTTTACCGGATATTGCAATCGTTTTTCATAATTCCACATAATCAGCATCCTCCTTCCTGCCATGGCCACGGCTCATTGATCCATTTCCAGTATTCACTGCAGGATGCTGTGGCTGTATCGATCGTCAAAGGTCCGAAATTCATGGCATATTCTTTCATTGCCTGATTGCGCATCCGGCTGTATTTTTCGAAATAAGCCAGTGCATCCGGATCCTGCGGGTGGGTATCCAGATATAATTTCACTTCATCCACCGCGAAACTGACAGCGTTGATATGATTTAACAATTCTGTTCTACATGGACGGTCTGTCATTGATTACATCCCCCTTTTCCATAAAATGGTTTGTTTAAAACAGGGAAGATCGTTCCACATTCTAATCCCTTATGAACATCATAAGTGTCTTCCCATGTCTGCCAGGGAACATATGCCATCGCGAGAGTCATATGTTCCAGCGGATCACGGGGAATGCGGCAGGAACAAGGTGGCGAGACTGCTTCACCACAGGAGGAAGAAGGATTCTGTCGGCGCTGCACCGGCATATTGCGATAAGGCTGCTGTTGACAGGTAAACCGTTCGTTTCTGGAATAAGACCGATTATTTTGCATAGTGTGTTCTTTCCTTTCATATAATTACAGTACATAATATGGAAAATCTGCAAAAAGGTGAATTTTGATGACAAATACAACTCTTTCCTGTACAATGGTTCTGATAAATGAAATACGACCAAAAAGGAGTTATGTCATGAGTATTTTAAATGTAGAGCATCTCACACATGGATTTGGAGATCGCGCTATTTTTGCAGATGTATCCTTTCGCCTTCTCAAGGGAGAACATATTGGACTGGTGGGCGCAAACGGAGAAGGAAAATCCACTTTTTTAAATATTGTTACCGGAAAACTGATGCCGGATGAAGGTAAGATTGAATGGGCAAAAAATGTCCGTGTCGGATACCTTGATCAGCACACGGTCTTAGAAAAAGGAATGACGATTCGAGATGTATTAAAGTCCGCATTCTCATATTTATTTGAACTGGAAGAACGCATGAATGCAATCTGCGATTCCCTGGGAGAGGCCTCTCCGGAAGAAATGGATACGATGATGGAGGAGTTGGGAACCATTCAGGACACCCTGACTCTGCACGATTTTTATATTATCGATGCCAAAGTTGAAGAAGTTGCAAAAGCACTTGGACTTCTGGATATCGGTCTCGAAAGAGACGTAACCGATTTAAGCGGCGGACAGCGCACCAAAGTCCTTCTGGCAAAATTACTGCTTGAAAAGCCCGATATTTTGCTTTTGGATGAGCCGACCAACTATCTGGACGAAGAACATATCGCATGGCTGAAGCGGTATCTCATCGACTATGAAAATGCATTTATTTTGATTTCCCATGATATCCCATTCTTAAACGATGTGATCAATATTATCTACCATATGGAAAATCAGGAACTGAACCGCTATGTAGGAGATTATCATCATTTTGAAGAAGTATATGCCGTTAAAAAAGCACAGTTAGAGGCAGCCTACAGAAGGCAGCAACAAGAAATCAGCGAATTAAAAGACTTTGTAGCAAGAAATAAAGCGCGTGTTTCTACGAGAAATATGGCAATGTCCAGACAAAAGAAACTGGACAAGATGGACGTGATCGAGCTTGCAGCAGAACGTCCGAAGCCGGAATTCAAATTCCGATACGGAAGAACTCCGGGAAGATATATTTTTGAGACAAAAGATCTTGTGATCGGATACGATGAACCATTGTCAAAACCACTGTCTCTTTCTATGGAAAGAGGGCAGAAAATTGCTCTGGTCGGCGCCAACGGAATCGGAAAGACGACATTGTTGAAAAGTATTCTCGGGCTGATTCCTGCGATTTCCGGCACCTGTGAACTGGGAGAAAATTTGCAGATTGGATATTTTGAACAGGAAGTCAAAGGAGATAATCGAACAACCTGTATTGAAGAAATCTGGCAGGAATTTCCTTCATTCACACAATATGAAGTACGTTCTGCTCTGGCAAAATGCGGACTTACAACAAAACACATTGAAAGCCAGGTTCGCGTCTTAAGCGGAGGAGAGCAGGCAAAAGTAAGACTCTGTAAACTGGTGAATCGCGATACCAATATCCTGCTTTTGGACGAGCCGACAAACCATCTGGATGTGGATGCAAAAGATTCCTTGAAAAAAGCACTGCTTGATTATCGTGGAAGTGTGCTTTTAATCTGCCATGAACCGGAATTTTACCAGGATGTCGTACACGCAGTATGGGATTGCAGCAAGTGGACAACAAAACAGATTTAAAAAGAAAAGGACTTGATCTTCATTGAATTTCAAGTCCTTTTCCAGATTTATCTAATCAAATCCGCAAATTCTTTCTCAAACTCCTTCCACTCTGCATCTGAAAGGTGATGCACAAAGTCTTCCTCTTTCCACTCCTCTCCAACACCAAAATAGGCATGATCGGAGCACTGATATCCTACTTTTCTTGCCATTGCAACTGCGAACAACCGATAGGCATCGCCCTGTGCTGTAATCACATTACCATCTTCCACAACTGGTTGATACCGTATATTCTCCATATCGATAAATGGCAGTCTTTCGTTCATTTCCAGATACATGGAATTGGTGAATTTCTTATCTTTCAGAAGTCCTGCTTTTGCCAAATAAATCGGTCCTGCACAGATTGCTCCGATTGGAAAAGTTTCATTTCCTTCCAAGCCCCTCAAAAATTCCATTAACTTTTCATCCCGAATTGATTGCCTGATATCACTGCATCCCGGTAAAATCAGACAATCATATTCTTCCACACAGAACTCTTCATACGTAATATCTGGAAGGATCGCAAATCCTTCTTCGGACCTGACCGGATTTTTATCCCCGGAAACCACAACTGTCCTGGTGTCAAATCCCCAGCGGAACAGTGAACTCAAATTTCCAATTTCCTGAAAACTAAATTCCGGATATACAACAAGTGCTATTTTCTGATTCATCTTTTTCTCCTTTCAAATCTCTCAATTCTTTTACCTTTGCGCTTGATTATACTGAAAAAACTCCGTTTTTCAAGATTTTTCAGAAAATAATATCTGCAGTAATTCCTGATGCGGATTTTCTGAATCCGCCTGAAACACATCCACACAATTCAATGCCGCTCCCCCGTCAAAAAAGGCCGGAAATAAAAATCCACATTCCGGTTTTCCCGGTTCATAATCTCCTGTAACCGGAGAGATCACGCAGATCAGATACTCAAACATCTGCTCAGATTCTCCCAGTCGTTCCTTATCCTTCGCCTTTGCAGGAATATCATACCGATCATGAAACAAATACACAGCATACTCCTGTTCTGTCTGATACACTTCTGTCACTTTCTCGTAAAACACATCCAACAGTGCATCGTTTTTTAACCCACAGTCCCAGATTCCCATTAGCAGCTGACGCATACCTCCCTGTTCAGATTCTGGAAATACATAGCGTTTCAGATTCTGATTGGTCTGTGCAAATGGAACCGTTTTCGCAAGCTCCAGATTTTTTTCACGTTCTGCAGGAGATAGTTTCAGAAAATTCACGTTAAATGTTCCGTCAATAAAACCTTCTGCGTCTGCATAGCATCCTGCGATTCTGGTCATGGACGTTCTTTTTACCGTCATGCGTCTTGTCAGGGCAAGTATCTCTTCACGATTGATGTTCATTCTTTTTTCCACCTTCCTATCGTCCCATTCCGGCAACAATCTTCTCCACTACCTCCAGACACAGATCTGCTGCCGCATCCATTGTCTCCTGAAATTCTTCAAAACCGCCTTCAATTCCGTCACTCACACATTTTACCAACATGCATGGAACCTGATTTCGATTACAGGTAAGCACGATTCCCGCAGCCTCCATTTCACAGATATCCGCACCAAACATTTCATGCACTCTTATTTTCTGCTCGGGCTCTGCAATAAATTTGTCTCCCGAAGCACAGACTACAGGCACTAATTCCGGATGAATCTTTCTGGCTGTATCACTTAACACTTTCGTCGTTGGAAGAAAGATATCGGGATACTGCGAATATCGTCCCACTTCTGTGTGGTCTGCCGCACTTGTGTCAAAATCATAGTGAACAACTTTCTCCACAATACAGACTTTTGTTTTGGACATCTCTTCCGTAAGACCACCCACTACACCAAAATTAATCACGATATCTACGTGATATTCACTGATCAGAAACTGCGTTCCGGATGCTGCCGCAATTTCTCCCGGTCCACAATTCACAATGACCATCCGATATTGGTCCGTCTCATATTCCAGCACCTGGTACCCTGCTGTTTCTTTTCTCTTAACCAGTTTTGCTCCATAACGCTTCAGTACTGACTGTATCTCAACAGCAACGATCATGCCGATTGTTTTCATAGACTCTCTCCCTCATAAATGACTTCTGTAATTCCATTATAACTTCTGCACATTCACGCAGATCTCCAGTACATTCTCTCTGTAATCCGCTGTGATGGTTCCGCCCATTTTCTCCATCAGTGCCTTTGCAATAGACAATCCAAGGCCTGTTGATTTTCTGGCCGTATTCACGGTATAAAAACGATCAAATAATCGTTCTGCCTGTACTTCTGACAAACCTGATGCATGGTTGGAAATCCGAATCTCACCGTCTTCCGACAATACAATTTTCAAATCGCCGTCACTGTACTTCACCGCATTACTGAGAATATTGCCAAGAACACGGGACAGAGCATTTTCATTTACTCTCCCCGTGATCTGTTGATCCGAAATCGAAATCTCCGGAACAATATGATTCTGCTTTAAAACGGAGTAATACGCGGATATGCTGCTTTCCAAAATCCCGTTTAACGTTAAGACTTGAAGCGTCATCTCTTCCGCTTCTGATATCACAATTGTATAACGAAATAATTCTTCCGTCAATTGTTTGAGTGCCTGTGCCCTGTTTTCAATCGCATCCAGATAACGCTTTATATGCTCCGGACACTCTTCTTTTTTGAGTAAGTTCAAATAACCATAAATCGCAGTCAATGGCGTCCGCAGATCATGAGAGATATTGGTAACCGCTTCTTTTAGTTCCAGGTTTCCCTGTTCATAGCAGCGTCTTTTCTCATAAAATGTTTCCAACTGCAGATTGATTGTAGAAGCCAGCGCACACATCTCCCTGTCACGGCTGGAAATCTGGATTATGGTGTTTGTATTGGTCTTCAATAATTTCTGAAAATCTTTCCTGATTTCTTTTGCTGATTTTCGCAACAGATACACCTTGATCTGCAGCACAATATTATACAAAACCAGAATTCCTGCTCCACACCATACTCCAACTTCCATTTCCACTCACTTCTCCTATTTGATATCCTTCCGATTAAATAGATACAATCCTGCCAGGCTCGTTCCGAAAATGATCAAAATCGAATATCCCATCATTCTTCCGAGATTCAGAACTCCCTGATTAAAAATCTGTACGGCCTGCCCTGCCGGCAGAAAATCCAGGATATTTTGATAAACCGTACGGCTTATTCCCGTCAGATAAGCAGGATTTTTTACTGTTTCCATAACGGTTTCTCTATTTACGATTACCGCCTGTGTGATCATCTCCGGCTGAGACAATTTCGAAAAAACAATCCCCGCAAACACCATCATAAAAACCGCCGCCAGAATGCAGACTACCGCAGAGGTTGTCTTACTGGAGCTTAGCATGGAGATCATATGAAAGATCGAAACATAAGAAAGCACCAGCAAAATTCCTGCCACACAATTCTGCAGCATTGTCAAAGCCGGCATCTCTATCACGCCGAACATGGGAATACCTGCCGCAAACCCTGCCGTATAAGCCAACAACACGCTGCACGTCCCAACCAGAAAGCTGATCCACAGATTCGATCCATATACTGCATTTCTTGAAGAACCGCTGATCAGTTTATTTCTCAATGTTCCATCGTGATATTCTGTTCCAACATATAAACTGACAAATACCGAAAGCAAAACTCCCATCACCAGCAAAAAATGAAATAGAAATGGATCCAGCAGATAATTTGCCCCACTTTCTTTCATCTGCATATATTGCGAAAACATCAGGCAGACACTATAGATGGGAGGAATGATAACACAGGCATATGCGCCCTTATTTTTGCGAAGCCGATAGAGTCCCGCACGAAATAATTTATTCATGCTTGCCACCTCCCACTAAGTTGAGATAATAGCTTTCCAGACTTTCCTCGTATTCCTGCACGGAAAACATCCTGCAATTCTGTTCTGCCAACTCCAACGCAACATCGGAAACTACCAGTTCCCCATAAACATTTGCCTGCGTATCTGACAAGATCTCATATTCAAGACCTCTTTTATCCAGAATATGAGCGAGTACAGCAGTATCCGTCACCTGCAGTTTCACACATTTCCTACAGGTATTTTCCAGCTCTTCTGCCGTAATCTCTTTCACTATAGTTCCCTTGTCAATAAATCCATAATGAGTAGCAAGTCTTGACAATTCATCCAAAATATGACTTGAAATCAGCACCGTGATCTGTCTTTCCCTGTTCAGCTTTAATATCAGTTCTCTCATCTCTACGATCCCCTGTGGATCCAGACCATTGGTTGGCTCATCCAACACAAGCAGATCTGGTTTTCCTGCCAGCGCAATCGCAATTCCCAGTCTCTGACGCATCCCGAGAGAAAAATCTTTTGCCTTTTTCTTCCCTGCATCTTCCAGCCCCACCAGTTTCAAAATCTGAGGGATTCCTTCAAAAGACGGCAAACCCAAAACATAATACTGCTCTTTCATGTTTTCTTCCGCCGTCATATCCAGATAAATCGACGGTGTCTCCACAACTGCGCCGATTCTTCTCTGCGCTTCCAAAATTTTCTTGTCCGTATTTTCGCTTCCATATAACCTGTAACTTCCGGATGTCGGTCTTTGCAGTCCGCAGATCAGACGGATCAATGTGGTTTTTCCCGCCCCGTTCTTTCCTACAAATCCATAAATTGCACCTCTCGGAACATGCATAGAACACTGGTTCAGTGCCTTAAAGTGCCCATAGTTTTTGCATAAATGATCGGTAGTTAATACATACTCCATAACAATTTGGCCTCCTTACCTTTTCTTTCCAACATATTCTATCTGTAAAGTGTTAAGAAAGCTGTTAAGAAAAGTGCAAAGAAACTGTAAATATTTCTCACTCTGCCATCTTAAAACCAATTCCCCATACTGCTTCTATATAATCTTTCCCCGAGATTTCCCTCAGCTTCTTTCTCAAATTACTGATGTGAACCCGCAGTGAACTTTCCATACAATCCGGTGTTTCTTCGCTGACACGGTCAAGCAGCACAGTCTTTGTGATCACCTGTTTTGGATGCTCCAGCAAAATTTTCAAGATGGCAAATTCTGTCTTTGTCAGTTTTACCTCATGTTCCCCAACCCATGCTTCATGCGTAACCATATTCACTGTAATTTCTCTATACATCAGTTTTTCCGAAGAATCCAGTCTTGTACTTTTCCTGAGCTGCACAACAATCCTTGCCAGCAATTCTTCAATTTCAAACGGTTTTGTAATGTAATCCTCCGCGCCATTCAGCAAAAGAGCAACCTTATCTTTCACTTCAACCTTTGCGCTCATCACAATCACCGGAATTTTTTCAATCTGCGGCAGCACTTCCTCTCCTGTAAGCCCCGGCAGCATCAAATCCAATAAAATCAGATCCGGCTTTTCGTTTGCCAGAAACAGTAATGCCTCTGTCCCGGAATAGGCATGGGAAACCTGATATCCCTCCTGTATCAGAACCTCTTCCAGCATTTCATTGATATGAATATCATCATCTATGATTAAAATATGGCTCATAGAAAGCTCCTTCCTGATTTCAATTTTCTTATTCGGAATTTATAAAATTTTTGCCATATAATACTCGTTCACAAGTTCTCCATTTACCAACATTGATTTTGCCCTTATTCCTTCTACTTTAAAACCACTTTTTTCATATAATTTTCTTGCTGCTTCATTATGACATTCCACAGTAAGCTCCAGCCGAATGACAGCATTTGCCTTCGCCCACTTTTCCAGATTTTCAAAAAAAGTCGTGCCGATCCCTTTCCCCTGATACTCGTTCAATACACCCACAACAATATATGCAGTATGAAAATTTCGATGAAACTCTCCCCTCTCTGCCCGGAGATACCCCACTATTTTATTGTCTGCCTTTGCAATTTGTAAAAAGTCATTTCCATGTATCACTCTATGATAGATATCCGTTTTTAATTCTTGAATATCCATATGCTGCTTTCTTTCATTTGGCTCATACATCATAAAATTCGTTTCTGCATCAAGAGCATTTAACAAACTCCAGAAATGTTCCATTTCTTCGATTTCTATCTTTTTATAAATCACCTATATCCCCCTTATCACTTTAGAACCGTTTTCGGCTCCTTTGTAGCTTCCGGATTTAAATCATATCTTCAAAATTGTTTTCTATTTCATAAATTCCTTTATATGGACATTCAATATAATATTTCCCGTTCTCTTCATAATAAAACATGGTTGTCATTCCACCATTATTTTCAATATTTATCGTTCCATATTCTTCTGCTGACGGATAATCTTGAATCGATTGTTTCTCCGTTCGTTTTCCAGTCGCAATCTCTGATAATATCTTCTGGATGCTTTCTGAATCATCATATATTTTTTGAATACTGTTCGTGAAATCAATACAAATAGAGTCAACATTCTCCGCTTTTGGAAGAATCGGTGAGCGATTATCCTCTGCACATCCAAAACACAGACATAAACAAATTCCCAATACAACAAATAACTTCTTCATTCTACTTCTCCATATGTAAATTAAGCCCCTTGCCTTTTTCAGACAAGAGACCTAAAAACTTCTTCACAGTCTATCATTTCCTCGCTGCAATCAAATACCGATGAATCGTCCCTTCAATTTTCCCTTGATTCTCAATTATCCTTTGCATTTTCAGCAACTGCTCAAAGCATTTATCAACTGAAAAACCAGGAAACTCCCATTCAATAATATGTGCAAACCATACAAACGCACCAATATCATAAAATTTAATTGGTCGATACGCTTCCTCTGCAGCAAGAATATGAAATCCTGCATCGACAAACGCATTTCTCTGCTCTTCCAGATTTAAATGAGGAAACGGACTTTCCACTTCAGGCAGAACCATTTCCACTAAATCTCTATCGTTATCGCCGCCAACCTGTTGTGTAACAAAGATCCCACCCTTTTTTAATAATCGATACAATTCCCTGGCATCAAAATTTCCATGCCTGTTTATAATCATATCAAATGTCTCATTATCATACGGAATCCTTGAAGGTGTATTACACTCTTTAAAATCAATTCCTAAAGGCAGCAACTTCTCCTGACACAATCGCACATTCGGCTCGAATCCTTCTGTCGCTGCTGTTCTGGCAAACGGATGATTCAGAGACAATAAAAATTCACCCCCGCCCGTATCATAATCCAACACTTTGGCCGTATCCGTTAAATACTGTCTCACGATCTTCTCATAATCCCACGGCAAATCATTCTCTTCCTCATACCTCCCATGGATATGCGAAAAATCCCAACCTTTGATATATGCCGTCTTCTCTTCCTTTTTCCAAATTGATTTTAATTCTGCTCTATTCATTTTAACTGCTTCCTTTCAAATTTTCTATAAATAAAATGATTTGATCGGTGCAGCCCTGCCAGCATATGTTTTTACTTTTATTTTAACCTCGATACAATCTGCTGCCAGTTTTAAAACTGCACCGAGTAATTAATTCGTTTCATTCTCTCTAACCTCCGTATTTTCAATTTACAATAGCTCCTTTAGTTTGTCAAGAAACGCTTCTTCACCCCAGGTATTGATCTTGAAAAGCATTGCCTGACTGCCGCCTGCAGCAATCGCAGAAAGTTGAATCGGTCCGCTTCCATTCTGAAAAAGAGTTACATTCAGGCTCACCCGATTATCTCCAACATAACTATATCGTTCGAAAACACGAACACTGCATCTGGCAGTTCCACTTTCAAAGTCACTGAACTCTTCCAATGATGCTGACATACTGCCTTCTACGATTCCTCGCTCGATCTTACCAAGCACTTCATAAAAATCGCCGCTTATTACCTGTTCTAATTTTGCCATCTTACTTCCTCCTTAGTCGATACACTTCACATCCATTTACAACACTGCAAAACTGAAATCCATACTTTTGTGCAATCCTTTTTGTAGCTTTCTGCTCAGGACTGCATTCTATTACAAGCTCTTTTCCGGAACTTCCGGATTCCTCAGTCACCACTTTAGTAATTGCACTTGCATACCCTTTTCCCCATTCCTTGCGTTCCAAAACCCATCCCAGCTCCATGCTGGTTTCATCATAGGTATGATAGATAACATAGCCGATAAAAACTTTACGCGCATCTTCCACCGCCCATATCAAAGGAGTCTCGCATATACCTGCTTTATACAGGAATTGTTTCGCTGCTTCCATGGAAAACGGCGGTTCAAGATACTCCATGACCTCAGGATCCGAGAGTACATGATACAGTGGAAACAAATCCTCTGTTGTCATTTTTCGGATTGTCAGTTTTTCTGTTTTCAAGAACACGGCCGCCTCACCTCTCCATGTGCGCTTGGAATCGCAGCCTGCAGGAACTTTATCAAAGTACGTTATGTGCG
>OLQF01000239.1_pt1 | contig 49615 bp, 50 predicted proteins | sample 1643171 | NCBI WGS metagenome assembly OLQF01 (sample SAMEA3136702, study PRJEB25190) | human gut metagenome | reverse complement strand
TTAATTTTACCACAAACGGATGCTCTTTTTTTATTCACTTGATAAGTGAAAAGCAGTAACTATGTAGCTTTCAGCCACTTTCACGGCTACGCCGTGAATAATCCAGGCTTAATATTACTTTTTCCATAAAATCTGATATAATGTAGACAGATATTGAGGGTTCCATATCTGGTCTATGGAAAGGAGGAACATGATTACAGTAACAAAAAAAGACTTAATAGAACTGGGTTATGGGACTTCATTCGCAGCAGACATCATAAGAGAAGCAAAAAAACTTATGATTTCAAAAGGGCATACCTACTATCAGTCACGCAAACTGGACAGGGTTCCCAGAGAAGCTGTGGAAGAATTGCTAGGGATTACTTTTACTGATAAATCAAACTGATTGTACTTCTTGCACATTTATGTAAGGAGTGAAATCATGGCAAAAGACCCTATTAAGAAAGCAGAAAACGGAACTTATTATTTTAGAGCAAACTTAGGTTTTCATCCGATTACCGGAAAACAGATTCAGAAATACAAAAGCGGATTCAAGACAAAAAAGGAAGCTAGAGAAGCATATTCAAAGCTTATGCTGACATCCACAGAGGAATTAACGGAAAAGAAACAGCAGCTATCCTTTCAACAGTTCATTGAAGAAACTTACCTGCCTTGGTATAAAACACAGGTAAAGGAAAGTACCTATCTGAACCGCCGTTCTACCATTCAGAAGCATTTTTCATACTTTTACAAAATGACGGTGGATGAGATAGAACCCATTAACGTCCAGAACTGGCAGCTTGAACTCGCAAAAGAATTTAGTCCAAACTATATCCGTATTGTACAGGGTATGCTCTCCATTGCCTTTGACAGAGCAGTTGTTCTCGGTCTTGCAAAGAAAAATCCGTCACGAATGATAGGAAACATCAAGAGCAAGAAAACAAAAGTGGATTTTTGGACACTGGATGAATTTCAAAAGGTAATTTCCCTGCTCTACAAGGGCGATTATTACGAACATTACCTTTTCATCTCATACTGGCTCCTGTTTATGACCGGAATGAGAATCGGAGAAGCCGCAGCCCTGCAATGGTCGGACATCAACTTTGAAACCGGACTTTTAAGTATAACGAAAACGCTGTACTATAAAACAATGGATGAATACAAATTTGTGGAACCAAAGACACAAGCCAGTATTCGCACTATCTATATTGACACAGATACCATTAAAGAATTAAAAGCATGGCAGGAAGTACAGCAAAAGGTTTTAAAGGGCTGCGACCTTGTACTAAGCTATAATGGGATTCCCACCAGTAAGCACACCCTCCCACGGGCATTAGAAAAGCTTGCTGGATTGGCAGGCGTACACCGTATCAAAATTCATGCACTCAGACATTCCCATGCTTCCCTGCTCATCAGTATGGGAGAAAATCCTTTATTGATTAAAGAACGTCTGGGGCATGAAAAGATACAGACCACGTCAGGAACCTATGGACATTTATATCCCAACACCAACGTGGAAGTTGCCAAAAAATTAACTGGCGTTCTCACTTATACTCCGGCAACAACCAGTGTTGCCGATTACACCAGCAATCAGCATACAGCAATCTATCACAGAACAGTTGAATAAAAAATGCAATCAAAATGCAATTCTAAAAGGAAAGAGCCTCAAAACCCTTGAAAATAAAGGCTTTGAAGCTCTGCTCCAACTATTCAAACTCGACAATCACTAATCAATTTTGTTTAGAGATTATTTGTTGTCATGTTTGCATTTCTTTTGATTATTTGATTTATCCATATTATCCTGCCTATACGGGCTAATGTTATCATTTTGTTATCGGCATTGATAACACTGGCTCTGTAACTGTGGATAATACCTATATGTCTTTTAGTAAATTATAAGCAATTTTGCTTATGAAAACAATTCTTTTTTGACATACTCTAAAAAATTTCTCTCCCTCTCTTTACAGCATCGGTGTATCATTATCTTGTTTTCGATTACATTTTGTTATATGTAAAAAAATATTTTGCATAAGATTAATACTTGTCAAAATAGACTCACCTTGGTTTAGTTTTTTCACCTGCTTAACAGAATACTCATCCAAATGATTTTTAATTGCTTTGATTTCATCATTATGCGTCAATCGGTGTATCAGCATAGTTCCAATTTGCCCTAACAGTACAGGGGACACATCTTGAGGATTTTGAGATGTTAAAAAAAGAAAAATCCCTTTTTTTCTTCCCTCTCTAGCCACAAGCGTTAAGCCCTTATGAAATTCTTCTTCTGAATATTGTGATTTCGTATATCTATGAACCTCGTCTATAAAGAAAACAAATGGAATAATATTACTTTGTGAAAGTACATAATTACATATGAGATCAATAATCATACCTCCAATTCCTTCAGAAGCTCCAAGAGTCGAAGCGTTTATATACAAGCAAACGTCTGGTGTGTGTATAAACGAATCAATCTCATCCAAGAGATTCATTAATTGTAAATTATGATTAAAAAAATTCAAAAAGTTGGTATTTCCCAACTGATATGTTACTTTTTGGACAAGGTAACTATTTGTATTTGCTCTAAAAGAATCATATTCATAAATATCTCCTCTTCTAGATTCTGATATTGATTCTGCAGCTATCTGCTCTGGTAAAAGCGATATATCGAAATCTGTATCTGTTTTACTCACTGTGGCTAATTGTTGTTGTAATTGCGCAATATTTTGTCCCGCTTTCGTCAAACAAGAACTTTGTCCTTTTTTCTGCTGATAACGCAGAGAGTGGATTGCCTCTGCCAATACTGCACTCTGGGTATTGCTATTTGTTTCAAAAAGCATAGACCATTGTTGCATTGAAAGTTTTCCCGGTGAAATAGTTGTATCAATTCCTAAATTTAACTTTTTTACCTTTTGTTCAGGAAATGAATCCTTATATTCGCCTGTTGGATCAATAATCAAAGTCTTTTTATTGGCAATAATAACTTTATCCAATATCGATAAAGCTGATGTGGACTTTCCGCTATTGGTTGCACCGACCACAAATAAATGATGGTCAAATAATGTACTTGGCTTCAACGATACCTCTTCCTCATTCATATCAAGATATGTTGCAAACGATTGCATCTTTGCCTCTGTTGAATTTGTTGTTTCGATTGATTCTAGATACTTTTGAAGAACCACCCGATTAGCCAAATAAACTTTTTCAGAAACACCTACCGTCATAAATTCTGGTAGCCTGAATTTCTTATCGTGATGTGTCATAACTCCGATAATGTCTATATTTATTTCTGGAAATACTGTCTCTATTTTTCCATAGTTTATAGAATCGTGCAATCTATCAGAAGATGCAACCTTTGTTTGAAACACTTCTCCAAGAAAAATCCCACGAACAGAATCAATAATTACTAAATAATTAATAGTATTAGGAATCAATGACTCTTTGTAAATTTTTCTATGTGACAATAATGATAGGTTTTCCACTTGTGCAATGCTGTTGTCTCTATACACCTGTGAAATTCTTCCTATATAATAATTATTTTTATCCATTTTGTCATACAAAGAATCAATCGTCATAATATTCTCCTAAGTAGTCTGTTAAATCCGTATTCATCGTTGCTTTTAGAAAAGCAATTTTATAATTATGTTGCATCAAATCTTCTATCTTTTTCCAATTTTCATTGTTCTGTGTAATATTGAAATCTGTAATTAATGTTGCCAAACTCTTATTATGCAATATTGCCTGTATTATCATTTGTGAAATATGATTATCGGCAAAACTAAATCCTGTAGTAATTAATAAGGTATTTGGTCTTTTCAATAATTCTTGGAACTTTGTAAATAATTCGAAATATGGTTCCTGGTAACTCTGCATATATTTATTAGAACTTGGAAAAATCATAATTGGTTCAGCAACCTCACCCTTTTCCTTTCTGAAAATCCCTTTTTCATTACGTTCCCACGTTAACGACCCATGCAATTTAAGCAAATTGATGATATTTTTCTTATACTCCAATTCCCTAGTCTTTATATTTTCTATATCCTTTACAAGATTCCATTCAAACATATCACTGTCAAAATGCGGTCTGTGAGTAAAGGTAAAACCATCCATCACCGTGTACTCTATACTATCAGCCGCATCTTCAATTAACGTATCATAATTTGTAGTAACCAGTGTTAGTTTGCTAGGCGTTTTAACAAGATGCGATACTGTATTTATAAAAGCAGAATGTTTTAAATAGGTATTGTCATACTCATAACTTGTATTAGACACAATCAATTCAAAAATTTTGTTTTTTGACAAGATATATTTATCGTAATCACTATCTGGCACATACTTTTCAAACGAAAGTATATCCGATAAAAAATCTTCTAAGTTAAATAATGGGTTTAATTTGGTTCCTACACCATTCTCTTCAACCTCAACCGAAACAGGATATTTGCAAAAATCAGCTAACTCTTGTAAAGAATAATATTTAGAATCTGTCTTAAGCTCAGCATTAATCAAATCTGCCAACATTGCAACAGTCTTTCCAAAACGGTTATCTATCGCATTATTCGTACATAAAACAGAGGCTCCCGCACCAACCAAAACAATTATATTGCTATAGCTTTGATGAATAAAATTAGCTGTTTCCTTTTGTATATGGCGTTTAAACAAATCCGCATCTATATCTTTGCCGTCCTCATCTAAAAGTTCTGCTCCGTTTTTTAAATATTTTTCATCTTCATATGAATATTTAATACTTGACGAAATAAAGTATTCTATCATTTAATACTCTCCCTCTAACATGTGTTTAATAGGCAGTATTCAATCACAATACTGCCTATTTCAGCAACTGTTACTCACTAATGTTATTTTTCTTAATGCTACCAAACATCATATTCTCAATTTCATTTCGTTCATTCCAGAACACCCTATTTGCTTCATCTCTCTTAATTTCTGCTGTTCTAACTTTATCAGCAATTTCTTTTTCTTTTTCTGGTCTCAACCTAGGAATAGGAATAGTCGCCACAAAATCCGGAGTAATATGATCTACAACTGATGCATATATACCTTTTTCCAACAATATTTTTCCAATATTATCAGTAGAAAGATATGCATAAACATAATATGGATCTATGACTGTTTCATCGCAAATAACCCTAATAACATGCTCTGAAACCATTGTTCCAGCCATACTATCAGTAACCATAACTACTCTACCAGTAGAACCCGAACGAGTTATCAAAATCCAATCTTTCTCAACATAATGTTTAGCAGCTGGTTTATAATCCTTAGGCGTATATTTTAAATCAAATGGGCGCACCTGTAATATTTGAGTTCCAGAATAAAATGGAACACTTTCTTCGCCGGCTGTTACATAATTTCTTTTATGACGGCCAGGATAAAAAATACCATGTTCAACAACTAAATCACCTAACCGGACAATTTCCAGCACTTCTTCTCCAATAGATTCTTCTAATTCTTTTGCTAAATTATTTTTATTAGGATCCCAATACCAAGCATCTATTCTTCTTGATGCATCTTCTAATATCTGTTTTGAATTTACTACAAAACAACTCGGCATATGATCCCCTTGTACATTTTGTACAGTTCCTGATAATGTATAATTTACCCATTGTTCATAGATTTGTGGCAAATCATTCCAAATCACTTCTTTCCCTTCATCATCTAATAAATTCATACCGGATGCATCTTTCTTGTATAAAGGATTTCCTCTTCTATCATGTCCTACTGCTTCAGATACCGCCATAAATATAGGATAATTTTCTGGAATATTCTTCACTTTTTTCAAAAAAACAAGTGATGTTTTCGTACCTGTATGCGGTTGAAATCCTTCTCGTGGCAAATCGATAATCGCCGTAATCTGTACTTTACTTAAAAGCCATTTTCTAAATTCAACGCTCTCCTCCTGAGCCCCCGACAAATTTTGCTTTGGGAGAACAATTACCATTCTCCCTCCATCTTCTGTTTCTGTAGCATCCTTAAGATACAAAATATCCCTTTCAACAAATAATTTATCTGGATCCTGGCCATCTACTAACATTTTAGTTGGAATTCCATTTACTAATTTATGTCCAAGTTCATATTGTTCTAATACATAGTCCCTCGTATCATCAATTTTGGTACCAAAAGGTGGATTGGTAGTTATCACATCCACAGTACCGGGCTTAATACGCTTCCTAAAATTTTCATTCAAATTATTATAGGGCTCAAGAGAATCAAAATTATAAATATTACTTTTTCCATCTCCAACAATTGCCATATATGATTTTGAAATCCGATATAATAATGGATCAATATCACACCCAAAAATATATTTATCTGCATAGTCCTTTAACATAGAATTCAATTTATCTTTTGAGAATCCCCTGTTTTGATACAATTCTTCTATTTGTTTTCTAAGCTTTTCAATAGCTATTGATAAAAATCCACCGGATCCACATGCTGTATCTAGAACAAGCTCATTCTTCTTGTATGATGGATTTATAATGTCCATTGCAAATCTAACAATCTCTCGTGGAGTAAAGAACTGTCCACTTTCCCCCTTTAATGTGGACGGTAATAAAATTTCATATGCATCCCCCAATGCATCTGTATTAGTTTCCTCATGCATAAGTGCAATTCCCTGTAATTCACTAACTATATACGAAACCCACTCAGCATCATATTCAATTTTTTCCCCCTTAAACATAGTACCAAAATCTGGATCTTTCAATAATTTTTCATAAAGTAGCTCTATTCTTTTCTTAACCTCTTTCTTTCCTTCCTCTGAAGAAAGCTCTATGGGTGTAGCTCTAAATTCGCACAAATCATCAGGGCTAATTTCGTCCATAATTTTACAAAATAGTAGCTTTATAACCTCTATTGCTATATTTTCTTCTCTTTTAATTGGTCCATTTCCATATAACTTATAATACATACGACTGAACAATAATTTTAAAGCTTTTGCAGGCTTTAAATCTTGTTTCCTATATTGTCCAATTGTATCTTGAGTTTCTCCATAACGTGGCAATGTGGGAATAGACATAAACTTCGTTGGATCTGTTGCTAAATCTCTATAATTATAAAACGGTCCTTCACTATTCTTATCAAAACCTGCAAACCACACACAATATGGAGCTGTTGTTGCTGTCACATACGAAAACGCTTGTAAATCGTATTTTTTCTTAGGTGTTTCTATTTCAATAATAATATATGCATTCTCTTGTTTATGTACATCGCTATTGTATACAACTATATCTACTTCTTCCGCATTACGCTTCGCTCCTCTCTGAAGCACAACTTCAATATCAATATGCGATTTGGGATATCCTAAATCATCTATTAGAATATGCTCAAATAATTGTCTATACGCTTCTTCCGGATTACTTTTTACTTCTTTTCCAGTTGCATAATCATAAAACTTATTTTCTGCCATTATTTTTCCTCCTGTTTTTTTCCAACATAATCTAATATATCACCAATATTACATTGTAACACTTCACAGATTTTTCCTAACACCTGCATACTTACATTTTGATTTTTTCCCATTTTAGCTAGTGTTGCTGAAGTAATTCCTGCCGCATCTCTAAGTTCAACTTTATTCATATGTTTATCAATTAACATTTTCCACAATTTATCATAACAGAACACTTCCCTATACCTCCTTCAAACTCTCTCATTAAGTTTACCTTACTTCTCATAACCAAGCAACAAAAAGTTTATAACTTTATATTTTTTATTCATCTTTCTACACTTCTACCAAACATATGTTCTAATTTAATACTACCACGTTTCATTTTTCCTTTCAAGATTAAAATTTACATTTTTTATATAAATCCATTTAAAACAATTTTCTTAAATTCCATCTTCTTACTGCTCATCACAATATTTCTTTACCATTTGAAAATAATCTATGTGTTCCCCCATACGCCGATAAACCTCTGTTCTTCCTCCGGCAAGGTAAGACAGGGAATAAGATAATCCCCATGTCTGATATAAGTGCCGCCTATTTCTTCAAATATTGTTTTCTTCATAATCGTTTCCACCTTTCTTATCGTTCTCTATCCATTGATTTTTTCTTGAATGACCGTTTCGGCTGCTGTCTGCCTTCCTGCTGATAGCGGTGCAACTTTTCCAGTACACTCGCTTTTTTCGGCTGCTCCAACGGTTTTTCTTTCTTCTGTTCCGTCTGATTTTTCCATACCCTTAGTTCTTCGTTGTATTCTATAATCAATTCTTCTGCCTTGTTATAAACCTTCTGAAAGGCTTGCACATTGGGATAGCCTTCACGTTTTACAATCTGTTCCAAACTCTTGTGCAAACGCTTTTCCAAATCCTCTAACAGTTCAATTCGCCCTCCCAGAGATTTTCACTCTTTGCCTTTAAATAGTCCTCGTAACTCTGACAGTTGCTTTTTCAAAGAAGAAATATCCTGCTGTGTGCGTTTTATTTCCATGGACTGTCTCTGCAATTCATACATGAGCTTCTGCATATCTTTCCACTCCTGCAAGTCAATCTTTGGCACAGGTCTTGGTGGCAGCTTAAATTTGAAAATTACTTCCTGTAAAAAGTCTTTCGCACCTCGGATAATCTGACGAAACATCTCCGGTAACCAACCGTGTGTCCTGATAGATTGCAGCGTTTTGTCTGTGATTTTTTCCTGCTTGATCTTCAAAATATCTTCTTCGGGAACGCCCTCGACTAATGCCACATCAACTGTCCGATTCCATTCCTGCCTTGCCGCATTATCTGCCTTTATCTCCTCTGCTTTCGGATTGTTCTTTCCGATTTTCTTGGTTGCCAGATATACGCGGCCTGTTGGAATACGGATAGTTTTTCTGATTCTTCTTTTACATATCGGTTGATCGTATCGGTAAACAGTTCCTTAACTTCTTTGGTAAAGGCTTTGTCCTTAAACCATTCATCCTTTTTCGTGAAAATATGGCTTTCATAAACTTCCCCTTTGGAGATAATACTGCACCCCGCCCGAAGATTGCTCTGCTCGTCTAAAACCTCTTTCTTTGTGCGTCTATGCTTCCCCTGCTCATCATAAAACATATTTCGGGTAGCGATTTTCACTTCGAGTTGTTCCAGCATTTTCCGTTCACTGAATACCAGATGAATATGATAATTCGTCTTTGCCTTGTTGTGATGAAGGGCTGCGCTGCACTCCACACCATATCCTTTATGAAAAGTCTCCGTAAAAAATCTTACCACATCATCTGCCCTGTACTGAACAAAACTTTCGGGAAGTGCTATGATGAACTCACGCCCTTCGATACATTTCCCAGTTGACCCGCTCGCCTTAAAATCCAACTGATTTTCTCTTGCAAGGTTTTCCAAAACTCCGGTGTTACTCCTTCTGTCTGATAGGTCGCATAGAAATATTCCTGTCGTTTCGGATTGGAGATATAGTCAATCCTTCCTGCCACATCAGATAGCTTGCTTTGTCTGATAAATGAATGTCTACCTATAGGCATCCTCCTTCCTCGGCTCCCGCCGACTTTATTGTGAGTAGGTGCATAGGCACCTGTTCACGAACCGATTGCCGTATCCGGCATAAGCCTCGCAGAGCGAAATACACAGAGTATAAACCGCAGGTTTGTGCGATGGGTGTATTTCGCTCTCAAACGCCGAGGGCTTGTTTTTGTTTAACAAAATCCGATTACTTCTCGGACTCACACTTAGATTTATGGGCGTATCCGCCCTTTTCATCTACCCATATCCGGGCTGTTTTTCCTATGACTGACAGCAGATGATCTACGGTACTTTCTTCCCATCCGGCAAGCCAAATCAGAGTTTTTTCCTCTGCTTTTGTCAGTTCCACGTCTGCCAGTGCCTTGTTCATTTTTTGTATCTGCCTGCCCTCCATCTCATAAAAGAAATCATTCACATTTCTGCTTCCTCTTTCCGGCTGCTTTAGCATCTGCAACACTCCCTTCCTGTCTTGTCTGTTATTCACAGGGGTGTGGCACACCCCTGTCCTTATCATCAAGAAAGAATTACCAACGGAAACCCTCCGGCACTCCCCGCCTGTCCAGATATTCTTTTCTTGCCTGTTCCCGTTCTTCCTTTGTCCGTGCAGTTTTTGATTTTCCAAACAGGTCACGCATGACCATTTTGTCCAGTTTTTTCTCCAACTCCTTCTTGATTTCTTTCTCGCAACTCTCATCTTCAATCAAATGAAAACGGAGCAGCTGCATAAATAATTCCTGTGGTATTTGCACATTTCTCATCGTATCCCATCCTCTCCGTGACGGTATGTGACAGTTGTGACGGTTATTTTAGTACCGCCCCCGCTGTCAAAAATACCGTCACAACCGTCACCAACTGTCACGCTGTTTCCGTTTCGTCTTTCCAAAACCGTATTTTTCTTCCATCATGGGTACGGTTGCTCTTATAACAAATGCCATATTCTGCATACAATCTTCCTGAAAGAACATTCAGTTTCCTTGTGATAACGTGGGGCTGAATTTCTACCTTTATCAGCGAAACCAGTTCCGTTGCTGAACCTTCCCAAGAAGAAACGTCCTTCATAACAAGTTCAGCAATTTCATCCAGTAAAGGTTCAGGTGGCTCTTTCCATAATTCTGTTTCTGCCCTTTGCAGCTCCCACAGCAAAGTTTCCGTATTACGGATAAGGTATAGCTTTTGGTCTTGCTGATCTCTGCCCGATACTTCCAAAGTTGCTGCATTGCCTGTCCGTTTTTCTTTCTGAAGGAGAAACGCTCCGTCTGCCGCACCAAGCAGTCCGCTTGTTCCTGAAATCATATCAAATTTATCATCCGCCGTCTGTTTCCTTGTGTGGTGTACAAGCAGGATACAAAGACCGTGGACGTCTGCAAAACTTTTCAGCCTTGCCATAATCTGATAATCATTGGCATAGCTGTAATTATCTCCGCCGACCTCACGCACCTTTTGAAGTGTATCAATGATAATCAGTTTCGTGTCCGTATGCTCTGCCACAAACCTTGCAAACTGTTCATCCAGCCCTTTCCCTAGCTGACTGGCAGAAACAGAGAAGAAAAGATTGTCCGCACTCTCTGTTCCAAACATCCGATACAGACGTTCCTGTAAGCGGCGGTAATCATCCTCAAGGGCAAGATACAGTACCGTTCCTTTTCGGGTGGTATAATTCCAAAGCGGTGTGCCTGTGCTGATGTGATAGGCAAGCTGTGCCATCAGGAAACCCTTTCCCAGTTTGGGAGAACCTGCAAAAATATATGTGCCGGGGTAGAGCAGACTGTCGATCAACGGCGGCTTGCTCTGATACTGGGTGTCAAACAGCTCATTCATGGAAACTGCTTTGAGATAGGAGGGGTCTAAACTCAACTGCATTTCTCTCTGCATTTCCTCAAAACTCTTGATATTTTCCTCATACTCGGATATACTATTTTCAGCGATTTTTTGAATTGGCTGCTCCGTATCTGCGCCAACAGATACATTCGGAGTAGTCTTTTGGCTGCTCCGTATCTGCGCCAACAGATACATTCGGAGTAGTCTTTTCTTTTTTATTCTCCATTCTCATCCTCTCCTTTCAGACCGCCAAGAATAATGGCAATCAGTTCAATTACATTCATCAGTTCCTCATCCACGCTGTTCCCTGCTTCAATCCGCTTTAACTCTGTAAGGACAGCGGCAAGTTCCAGTTTGAGTGCCTTATACACTCTCGGATTGCCCTGTACCACCACATCCTGATTCAGACAGCAGCGGTAACAGTATTCCTGTTTGGGCAGCCCCGATAAAGCAACCGCCTTGTTGATGCGTTCGTTTTCTTCGGGAGATACCCGAAATCCTACCGTAATGTTTCTCCAACGGTTTTTGTTATCCCTGTTCTTAGCTGACATTTGCAATCTCTCCTTTCTCTAAATCATCTAATCTATCTGCCATTTCCACCTGTTTTGATGGGAACAGATGAGCGTACTGGTAAGTGATGTCAATGCTTTCATGCCCCACACGGTCTGCAATCGCCACCGCTGAAAAGCCCATATCAATCAGTAAACTGATATGACTGTGACGGAGATCGTGAATGCGAATACGCTTTACGCCTGCGGCATTTGCCCCTCTATCCATCTCGTGATGGAGATAACTTTTTGTGACTGTAAAAATGCGGTCTTTCTTCTTCAATCCGTAGAGCATTTTCAAATACTCCTGCATTTCCTCACAAAGAAACTTCGGCATTTTGATTATGCGGTTGCTTTTCTTTGTTTTCGGTGTGGTAATCACATCTTCTCCGTGTAGCCGCTGATAAGATTTGTTGATTCTGACCGTTTCTTTCTCAAAATCGAAATCCGCTGCGGTTAGTGCAAGCAGTTCCCCTTCTCGGATACCGCACCAGTAGAGCATTTCAAAAGCATAAAAGGAAACAGGCTTGTCCATCATCTCAAAAGAGAACTTTTTATATTCTTCTTTTGTCCAGAACAGCATTTCCTTGTGTTCTTCACTTCCCATATTTCCCACCTTTGCGGCAGGATTGGAACGTAACTCATAGTAACGTACCGCATGATTAAATATGGCTGACAGTTGATTATGCAGCGTTTTCAGATAAGTCTGGGAATAAGGCTTTTTCTTCTCATCCCGATAGGCAAGCAGTTCGTTCTGCCATGTGATAATCTCCTTTGTGGAAATCTCGCTGATTCTTAATTTGCCAAAATACGGAAGTATCTTTGTGCGGATGATATGCTCCTTTGTCAGCCATGTGTTCTCCTTCAGACGGGTTTTCACATCCCGGATATACAGTTCGGTAAAGGCTTCAAAGCTCATATCAAGGTCAGACGCATTCTGTAACTGGAACATTCTCTCCCATTCCTGAGCTTCTTTCTTGGTGGCAAAACCACGTTTGCATTTCTGTTTACGCTCTCCTTTCCAGTTCACATACCTTGCCATCACATACCATGTTCCATTGTCCTCATTCTTAAATACCGGCATTACTTTTCCTCCTTTCCTGCTCCGTAGAGCCTTTCATAAAAATACTGGCGATTCACACGCCCTGTAATCGTAATAAAACCTTTGGCTTTCAGTTCCTCATTCAGCTGTCGGATTAACTTATAGGCATAAGGCTTTGATACGCTTAGTTCCTGTGCTACTTCTTCAGCACGAATAAATTTGTTCTCCATAGATTGCCTCCTCTTTCTCTAAACTTATTTGTTTAATTTCGAACCCATTATACTAAGCATATTTGTTTGTGTCAAGTGGTTTCGGGAAGAATATTAAACTTTTTTGTTTTGTATTATCTTGACTTCGCCTAAACATATCTGCTATACTGATTACACTACATATACAAGGAGCGATGATTATGGCGATTGGAGAGAGAATACATTTTTTCCGCATTCTGCGTGGAATGACACAAAAATATCTTGGTACGATTGTCGGTTTTCCTGAGCGAAGTGCCGATGTACGTTTAGCACAATATGAAACAGGAACAAGAAAACCGAAAGCGGAACTTACTGCCGCACTGGCACAGGCACTTGATGTTTCCCCTCATGCCCTCGATGTACCCGACATTGACAGCTATATCGGACTGATGCACACTTTGTTTACCCTTGAAGATTTATACGGTCTGACTGTCAGCGAAGCAGACGGAGAAGTCTGTCTGAAAGTCAACAAGGACAAATGGAAAGACGCTCACGAACTACTGAAAATGCTCTATGCTTGGAAAGAACAGGCGGACAAGTTATCTTCCGAAGAAATCAGTAAGGAAGAATACGATAACTGGCGTTACCACTATCCAAAGTTCGATACCACACAGCGATGGGCGAAAGTACCATCACAGGAACTTAGTGACGCTTTAATTGAAGCATTCAAGGATAAACTCATTGATTAGCGTAAGGAGGATACAACATTGATTTCTAATCACGCTGAAGAAATAATTAATGAAATCACCGATTTCAACACACTGACTTTAGTAACTGCTGCATACACCTTATATGAAAAACTCTCCACAAAGAAACCTATATCAAAACGAGAGTTTTACAAAGAATTTGGCGATAACTTTCAGAGTTTTAAAAAAATTCTTTCCGAAGATATCGACTAAAAATAAGCACAACAAAAAGCCCTTAGCCATGAGTTTCATACCCACAGCTAAGGGCTTAGTTTATAATATGGATTTATTTGTTGCACAACCGCCTGTCAATTATTCTCTACCATAAAACCACCGGATTACAAGAATAATGGCTCTTATGCAACTGTTATCAATTTGTTATCAAAAGACTTTTGAAAGTGCCGCAAACCCGCATAAACACTGACTTTTTACGATACTCCAACTTATTCGAACTCAATCGTTCCAGGTGGTTTTCCCGTCAGATCATACACTACGCGATTCACATGATTTACTTCATTGACAATTCTGCTTGTCACTTTATGCAGTACTTCCCATGGAATCTCTGCTGACTCTGCTGTCATAAAGTCAATCGTATTGACTGCGCGAAGTGCAACTGCGTAATCATAGGTTCTTTCATCCCCCATAACTCCAACGCTTCTCATGTTTGTTAATGCAGCAAAATACTGTCCGACTGTCTTATTCATGCCCGCTGCGTCCATCTCCTCACGGTAAATAGCATCTGCATCCTGAACGATCTTTACTTTTTCTTCTGTTACTTCTCCGATGATACGGATTCCAAGTCCCGGTCCCGGGAATGGCTGTCTGAATACCAATCGTTCCGGAAGTCCGAGTTCCAGACCTGCTTTTCTTACTTCATCTTTGAACAGATCACGAAGCGGCTCAATAATTTCTTTGAAATCTACGTAATCCGGGAGTCCTCCTACGTTATGGTGGGACTTGATCACTGCAGATTCACCGCCGAGACCACTTTCTACTACGTCCGGATAAATGGTTCCCTGTACCAGGAAATCAACCGTTCCGATCTTTTTCGCTTCTTCCTCGAATACACGGATGAATTCTTCTCCGATGATTTTTCTCTTCTGCTCCGGCTCTGTCACTCCTGCAAGTTTCTCGTAGAATCTCTGCTGTGCGTTCACCCGGATAAAGTTCAGGTCATAGTCACCTTCCGGTCCGAAGATTGCTTCTACCTCATCTCCCTCGTTTTTACGAAGAAGTCCATGGTCTACGAATACACAGGTAAGCTGGTTTCCGATTGCCTTGGAAAGCATAACTGCTGCCACGGAAGAATCCACACCGCCGGAAAGTGCACACAATACTTTTCCGTCGCCTACTTTTGCACGAATCTCTTTGATTGAGTTTTCTACAAACTCATCCATCTTCCAGTCGCCGGCACATCCGCACACATTTCTCACGAAATTGCTGAGCATCTCTTTTCCCTGTACTGTATGAAGTACTTCCGGATGGAACTGGATCGCATACAGCTGTTTTTCTGCATTCTCTGCGGCTGCTACCGGACAGTCTGCCGTATGTGCTGTAATCTCAAATCCCGGTGCGATCTGCGCAATATAATCAAAATGGCTCATCCAGCAGATTGTAGATGCTGACACGCCTTCAAATACTTTTGAAGAGGCTTTATCGATCAACACCTCAGTTTTTCCATATTCTCTGACATCTGCACGTTTTACTTCACCACCAAGTACATGCATCATCAGCTGGGCTCCATAACACAGTCCCAATACCGGGATTCCAAGTTCAAACAATTCTTTTGTATAGGTCGGGGAGTCTGCCTCATAGCAACTGTTCGGACCACCTGTCAGAATGATTCCTTTTGGATTCATATCCTTGATCTTCTGAAGGTCTGTTTTGTAAGAATAAATCTCACAATATACATTGCATTCTCGAACGCGTCTTGCAACCAGCTGATTGTACTGCCCGCCAAAATCGAGTACGATTACTAATTCGTTTTTCACAAATGTTTCCTCCTAATGTTTATCCTAGTATTTTTATTATAATGTAGCACTTCTGAATTTACAAGTTTCTTTTCTTGTAGTTTCACCAGTTTTACTTCCAAATACTCTCATCCTAATCTGTCTGATCAAAGGATATAGCTGTCTGCATTAATCACTTTCGCAAAGAGCAGATCCTGAATTCCGATATTCTTACCAGGCAGTTCTTCTCCATCAGCTTCTCCAATTTGCGCTACATTTTGCGAAATGGCTGCAATCACACTTTTCTGTTCTTCATTACACAATACCTGTGCGCAGTTTTGAATCCTGAGGTAATTTAATATCAATTCCGGCGTTACATCTTGTGCAATCTTTACAGTGGCTATATTTCTTACAAGAACTTGATCTGAAGAATTTTCAAGCAATATTTTATCTATACTAATATTAGGCTTATTTTCAATGATTCTGCCCTCCCATTCAAATTCAAGTCTCTGATAGTCCACATTTAACTTTTTAAATGACGCTTCTTGATTTTTCATCAAAACTACCGTTTCCTTTACCATGAGTTTTGAAATCCACTCATCTAATGTATCTAATTTGACATCTTCCGGTACTTTTAGATTTCCGTACACATAGATGCTGTCTCCCTCTTTCTTCAGTAATTCTTCATTTAAAACGGCATCGCCATAATGCAATGTCATTCCTGCAGGGATGACGACAAAATCCACTTTCTCATCAAATAATTCGATACACGATTCCACCATTTCTTCCGGAATGATCAACTGTTCTGTAACAAATCGGACATTTTTTTCGACTAGCTTTTGCATATCTACCGATTTATCCTGAAGAATTACTTTGTCTTTTACATAATATTTGTTACCTTCTTTTGCTCTCAAAGGGAAATATTTATCTACAATGAATGTGTCATTTAATATCATACAGTCATCCGGATAGATCGAAACGGAATTACTTGCGGATAATTTTGTCAGATAACCCGAAATACTTTCCGCGCATCGAACAGAACCGTTCACATGAATTTTCTCATATTTCTCTAAAATTTCTTTTGTACCTGAATGTATATTGAGGGCTCCATTTACGATTAACAATGTATGTTCCTGAACAACCATAGAATCTGTTATTTCATACGATCCATTGATTACTTTTAACTCTGTCTCAACATCATCTGCAATTTCTATTGTATAATCTTGATTTATCGTGACAGGAAGACGATTTAAAATACTTTTACTGGAAGTACTGACGATAACAATATCTGCATTGATTATCATGTTTTTATAGTTGTTGTAATCTTCTTCTTTCATTTTTCTGGCATCACAGATATCACAATTTAATACATAGTTTTTCTTATCAAACATATTTGTTCCCTCCTAAAATTCTTTTTAAATGTTGACGTGCAGAAGAAAGTTTGGATCGGACCGTTCCTGGTGAAAGCAAAAGGATATCTCCAATTTGTTTGGAATTATACCCTTCCAGGTAACGTAACGAAAAAATTACTCCTTCCAGATCCGGTAAAGTTTCCAGCAGCTTCTCCCATTCTAATCGAACCAGTTCTTCAGAATCTATTTGTAGCTGCGAAAACTCATCCGAGATGATTTCCTTCTTGCCATGTCTGAGCCGATCTACATATAAATTTTTAACAGTTCGATATAACCATGAGCGACTTTGCTGTTCTTTCAGTGTGGATAAGGTATCCTCATGAAGCATTGCGCGCAAGAAAGCTTCATGCACCAGTTCCTCCGCGGTATACAGGTTTCCTGTCATACTATGGCACCAATTGATCAATTCCTCATAATATTTCTTATACAGTTCCTCTATCATACCTTGCGATCCTTTCTTTTGCCTTTCACTTATAAGACGGATAACCGGACAAAAGTGTTGAAAAATATTTCTCTATCCTCATTTCCTCTATTTTCTATTTCTTTGTATACTGAAAAGGCCAATGCACTTTCGTACATCGGCCTTTGGAATTCTCTCCCTTAGGTTTGCTTAGTTTGGGGAATTTGGAGTCAGATTTTCATCTAACATCATATTTAGGAGGGCTGCCGTTAGGCAGCGTAACGGGAGATTTCCTTTTTCAGTTCTTCGCAATGATCACCGTAAACCTGCAGTGATATCACGTTGTTCAGCCCGAGATTCATGATTCCTAAAATAGATTTTGCATCTACCACAAATCTTCCTCTCTTCATATCCATATCATATGGATACTTTGCCACTGTATTTACAAAATTTAGAATTTCCTCGGGGTTTTTAAAGCTAACTAACATTTCACTCATCATGAATACTCCTCTTCTATCTATACTGATGTCTTCCTATGATGCCTTCCATGTTTTACCCTTACGAGGTTATCACATTCTTTCAAAAGAAACAGGGTGAAATATCTTAAAAAGGGAGATTTTTTTAATGAACCGATTTCCTGAAGTCATTTGGAAGCATCCCAACTTCCTCTTTAAATACCTTACTCATATATTTCGGATCTGAATATCCGGCAAGCTCCGCAATCTGATTCAGTTTCAAATGTGTATTTAAAAGCAGTTCCTTTACCTTCTCTATCCTGTATTTGCGGATCGTCTCGGTAAAAGTACTTCCGGTTTCTTTTTTAAACTGTGCGCTTAAATATTCTTCCGATACATAAAGCTTATTCGCAATCTCCTCCAGCGTAATCCCCTGATCATAATATTTGCGGATCAGCTTTTTCGCCTGTTTTACCAGAACACTTGTCTCCCCGCCTTCCTCTTCCGTCTCAAACTCAAACAAACCGAAAAAGGCTTTCAATGCAGCTTCCAGCTGGTTCCAGCTCACTGCTACTGTAATTTCCTGCAGGATATTCTGCACTTCCAGATCCAGTTCAACCGAAGCTTTTGCCTTATAGATTCCGAATACAGCTAAGCTCAAATGAATGATCGCCTGTTTGATATCTGCCGGTGTATGAAACTCTTCCTGATAGCAGTTCGCCAGTTTCCAGAAACATTTTTTTAATTCCTCTTTGTTCTCCTGTAAAACCGCCTGTTTTGCCTTTTCTTCCAATTCCACAGGATATTTTAACGGTACCGGATGCTGCTGCTCGATCAACTCGTTGGTGATCAGTGTTCCTTTCGGAAACATCAGATTCCATTCTCTCTGTACACGGATTTCCTGCAATGCAGACGGCATATCCAACAGCCGTTCTACCGTTTTCCAGAAGCAGACCACCGGAGTTTCCAGCTGACTGCAAACCATTGGGACAACGGACTTTTCAAATCGCTCTTTCTGGGACGCTCCGTCTTTCACCTGATAAATCACCATCGTCAACAGCTGCCAGCTGTCGGATTCCAAAATGCAGGACTTATAATGTATAGCGTGATCCCCCACCGCTTCCAAAATCTGCCTGGCCAACGACTTCTGTTTTCTGTAACTGTCCCCCAGCCACACACCAAACAGCTCTGCCGGTTCCTTCAGGGAAACACCGTATTTTTGCTGCATCGTTTTATTTAATTGTGAATTCTGTCGCACCTGGCCATGCATGCAGGCCAGCATAATATTTTCCACGGAAAAGATCTGCTTTGTCCCCTGATCCTCTGAAATTTCTCTCTCTGCCTGTTTTAAGGCACTTTTCAATTCCGGAATCTTAATCGGCTTCAGCAGATAGCTGTCTGCTTTGAGTTCAATCGCCTTTTGGGCATACTGAAATTCCGAATATGCCGAAAGGATAATGGCTTTACATTTTATATTTTCCTCCCGCAATTTCTTCATCATGGCAATCCCATCCATTTTGGGCATCCGAATATCCATAATGACCAGATCCGGATTCAGTTCACGAATCAGCTGATAGCCGGCTTCCCCATCCGCCGCTTTTCCTACCAGCTCATATTCCGGATTGATCTTGCTTAGAAGTTTTGCCATTCCTTCACGAATCGGCGCTTCATCCTCAACCACTACAATACGCATGTAGTTTCCTCCTCTATCGGTATAAATAAGTGTACTTTTGTATAGTTTCCAACTTCACTTTCAAAATATAATGCTGCCTGTCCCCCATAATACAATTTCAGGCGCTTTCTTACATTTGCAATTCCAAGATGTCCTTCCATCTCGCACTCGTCCTGATTAAGTTTGGCTACCATGTCCGGATCCATTCCCTGGCCATTGTCCTGAATCAGAATATGCAGCTGTTCTCCGCTTTTCTTCATGCGGATATTCAAAGCACACGTTTCCTGATCTGCGAATGCATATTTGATCGTATTTTCCACAAACGGCTGTAAAAGCAATTTGTGGATTCTGCATTCCTTCACATCTTCCGGCATATGAATCTTTACATCCAGACGCTTTCCGAATTTTGCACTCTGCAGCATAATATATTGCTTCAGCCAGGCAATTTCTTCGCTGATACTCGCCGTTCCTCCTGCATTTTTCACTGTATAACGCAGAATGTCCGCAAGCGCACCAACCATTCCACTGATCTCATACTGCTCATTTTCGATCGCTTTCCAGTTGATCGTATCCAGCGTATTATAGAGAAAATGAGGATCGATCTGTGCCTCCAGCGCTGACAATTCTGCATTCTTCTGATCCAGAACCGCCTGTTTTACTTTTGCGATCAACATCTCCAGATGTGCAACCATCTCATTAAATCCTGAACTGATCTGTTGTATCTCCATAGGCAGATGCGGATCTACTCTCACCTGCTGATCAAACTCACCCTGTTCTACACAACTCATTACGCCGGTAATTGATTCTACCGCCTGAATGTACGGTTTGCTGAAAAAATGAAGCAATATAAACACGATCACGATCGTCATGCTGATAATGATAAGCAGATAAATCCATTGACTGACGGACATTTTCCAGTAATACGAAAGTGGCTGCTCATTGCAGATTGCAAATCCGCTGATTTCATGGTCTGCTGTCGTATACTGATAATTTTCGGGATCCTGTATCTCACTGAGCTTCTTCCCGATCTTATTTGGATCAGGCGCGCTCACAATCACATCGTCGCTCAGCAGATATTCTCTGGAACCAATATCCGATGCAATTGCTCTGCGAATTCTCTCCTCATTGACACTTAATACGACCGTTCCCTGAAAATTCTCGATAATACGATAGTCTGTAATATTTCTTGCAATATAAAACATGTAATGATTCTTGTCAGCAATCTTCACTGGCTTTCCATCTCCGAAATAAACAGCCCCCCGTTCTATTTTCGGAATCTCAACCTTATCTGCCCACGTCTCACTTCCAGAAAATGACGAAAGACTCTCATAATATATGATCTCTCCTGTCTTTAACTGTATCGTGATTCCCTCCACTCCGGTAAACTGATTGCAGATATGACTCAGTTTTTTCCTGAGACTGGTGCTGTTCCTCTCACGATCGCCCCGGTTCTCGTTCAATTCTCTCACAATTTCCAGAACATCTTCATCCGTGCTGAAATCATATAAGATTGTCTCGTACTTATCCAGAACCATCTCCAGATTTTTCTCTGCAGTATCCAGATTACTCTTTATTCGGTCTGATAGATTTTCTTTTAACCGCTGCTGTATATTGATCTGCGAGATAATTGCAAAGATCAAAACCGGAATCAATGCTGTCAAAAGAAAATTTGTCATTAATCTGCGTTTCAGGGTGCCTCGTATTTGCCCGTTTTTTCCTTGTCTCAATTAGCTTCTCCTGTATCTTACTTTCTATTCTCAGCATACCTGCTGACTTTCTTCCTTATTATAGCACACATTCCTATGTCAGCTCTTGTTCTTTTCATGCTGGTGTAAATATTTTTCTTTTGTAGCCAGTCCACCGCGTATGTGACGCTCTGATTTATTCATATCCAACACTTTTCGCGCCTTTGCCGCCAGTACCGGTCGAACCTGAAGTAATCTTTCTGTCACATCCTTGTGTTTGGTCGTTACTATTTAGAGCTGTTTTATTTTCACATTCGTCTTCCACTAAAATGCTTTCATTTAATCCCAAATCACCTAGTAAACGAAGGTAAATATCCACATTTCCATCTTTGTCTACTTCTATTTTCTTAATCAGTCTCTTTAACTGTACATTGGTCATCTCATGAACATCTGTAATATCCTCAATCTGCTTAAAGGTATCATTTAAGATTTTTTCCATCTGATCTCCTTTTGTCAAATTACTGGATACCATTTTCAATTCATTTTCCAGACGATCCAGTTCTTGGCGAGTACCCCCTAACTTATCATTCAATTCTTCTCTGGAAATCAAATCATCGGTATACATATCCATATATTTCTGTCGCACTCTCTGTAATCTGGCAATCTGCAAATTCAATTCCTTCTCGTACTCTGCATTTTCATCTTTTGCTTTGTACACTCTTTGGAATTCTTTCACAACATAGTCAATTACTTTATTTTTTTGCTGAAGAACCCGATTAAAATATTCCTGTAAAATCTGAATCAATTCTTCTTCATCTACAACCGTTTTATTTGGACAGCTATCTGCTCCTTTCCCATTTCTTCCAGAGCAAACCCAACGCACATACGTATTTTTGTAGGTACGAACTGTTCTTCGGAAAGACCAGCCACATTCTTTACATTTAATCAATGTAGAAAACAAATATTTGTTACTTTGTCGCTCATGATTCAGATTGAATGCATCGTTTCTTCCACGAAGAATTTCCTGTGCTTTTTCAAACATCTCACCTTCAATAATACGAAGTTCTGGACGTTCCACAACAAGCCATTCCGTCTCATCCTTCTCCCTTCTCTGACCAGTCAGAAAATCACTAATTTCCTGCTTTCCATTGATAATCTTCCCCGTATAAATCTCATTGGTCAAAATTCGGCAGATAGCATTCTGGCTCCATTTGCAATTTCTCTTTGTCCGATATCCCTTTTCATTCAGCATATTAGAAATCTTGGCAGCACCGTAACCTTCTTCTGTATACCACTTATAAATTTGCTTTACAACCTTCGATTCTTCTTTGTTGATCTCAAGATTGAAATAATCTCCGATTGTTTTATCGTATCCGTATACAATGTTCGGAACTCGTCCTTTTTCTGCGTTTAGTTTCTTTCCAAATTTCACTCGCTTAGATGTATTGGCACTTTCTTCCTGAGCCAATGCTCCAAAGATGGTGAGAACAAACTCACTATTTCCCATACTTGTCATATTCGCTGTAAGGAACTGTGTTTCAATACCTAACGCTTTCAACTTGCGAACATTCTGTAAAAGATCTACGGTATTTCTGGCAAAGCGAGAAATATCCTTTACAACAACCATATCAAACATTCCTTTTTCCGCATCGGACATCATGCGAAGAAATTCCTTGCGATTTTTGATTTTCGTTCCGGAAATACCTTCATCTGCATATAATTTTATTAAGACATCTCCTGTACGCTGAGTGTATTCGGAAAAAAATTCCTTTTGTGCCTCTAAGCTGTTAAGCTGGTCGGCTTTATCTGTGGAAACACGACAATAGGCTGCTATCTTCATAGTGTTACCTCTCTGTATTAAACTTATTTTCTGTTACATCTATATTATATATCAAAATAAAGATTCGTAAACAGAAAATTCTGTTTTACTATAAAAGCTACCATCATTAAGACAGTAGCTCTTACTAATATACATATTAAATCTTTACATCTGAATATCCAGCATAAAAACAAGTTCCTATATTCCCATAATTTCCATAATTACCAATGTTCCCATAGTTTCCATATACACCATAACATATCGATTTATAAGCTGAATTATTATTATAAAGTAATCTCCTTTTATCTACTATTTCTCCTAAATAATATCCCTGCATATTAATAAAAATACCTTCATTCTCCAAATAATGACCAATGTTTCTCCCCTGAACATCATGCAATTGTCCACTCACAAAATTTGCTATATGTCTACCATGACTATCGTGTAAATCAATCATATTTTTTATTCTCCTTATCCTCTACATTGTTTTCGTAATGCTTCTATCGCTTCATTAATTGCATCATTATCAGGTTCATTATTATCCCATTCATCCCAAAAATCCTTTGTTGCACTAATTGGTCTATGTGTATCTAACGGTTTATCTAATACTATTTTACTAGGTAATAATATAGCATCTCCTACCACTAATGCTTCTCCCACATCAAGCAAAGGCAAGAATTCTATTGTACTTTTCAATGAATCTGGTAGCAGATTTTTAATTACACCTTTATCTCTTTCATTAGTCAATCTCAAAACCACAAAATTATTGCATTGACTTAATATAGTTTTACTAACATCTGCTGGTCGTTGGCTAACTGCCAAAATCGATACCCCATACTTTCTTCCTTCCTTTGCTATTCGCTCAAAATTATATAATGCTTGCTTTTGAACCGCATCAGCATCCTCCTTTATAGGTAAATACAAATGTGCTTCGTCACAAACAAGTGTAAACGGTGTTCGTTTTTGTTCATTCATCCAAAACTGAATATCATATAATAATCTCGCCAACGTTCCTGTTACAACAGGTAGAACATCAGATGGAACTTCTGAGAAATCAATTATCTTAATCCCTTTTTGACCACTCTGATAGCCTAACAAGCGACAAGCCAAATTTGCCAACCAATTATACATTTGAATCTCATCCGTTGGTTGAAACATAAATCCATAAGTTTTATCTGCAATCTTAGTTTCCAATCTAGAAATGAATCGTGTTAATTTACCTTCCCATTCTCCTTTAATCGGACCATTTTTCCCCATACCTTTTCTAGTATCATCATCTTTTAACAACTCTAATAAATCTGTCATTAAAAATGGAATCGGCGAATCAACAGTAAATGTTTTCAATGTATCTGTCTTTCCTTCTCTAGTCAACGTTGCTTCTTTTAAACTGCGAATGTGCAACGTAAATCGAGATGCCTGATTCGGAGCATTTGAATCACTTCTATCTAAAATCATTGATAAGAGTTCTTCTCGGTTAAGTAACCAATATGGCAAGAACAAAGCATCGTCGTTCGACGTTTCCAAATCCCCAGGACCTGCAATCTTAAAAGATTGTGCAATTGCATCTGTCCTCTCCGTTAAACTTTTATATTCTCCATGCATATCAAACACAATAATATTAGTATATTTCAATTTACTTGCTTTTTCTAATATATTTGCCACACACCAACTTTTTCCCGATCCTGTACTTCCCAAAACAGCTGCATGTCGCTGAAAAAACTTGTTGCCATCAAGTACTGCTTCTGCACTTGTATCCATCATAAAAGAACCAATTTTCAATCGTTTATCTGTATCAATATCTTTCCCCAAAATATTCATAAAATTTTGAAGGTTCTGACCTATAATCTCATAACATTTACTTTCAATTTGCGGAAAAGTTTCAACACCTCTTTTAAACAAATCATGTACAGAACCGTATACAGAATAATATGTACCTATTACACTTACTTTAATGTAATCAGTGGACGATGCCATCATCTCATCAATTTCATTATCTTCGTCCATATAAGTCTCCATATACTTTCGAGTCACTTTGTCAATGAGTGCAATTAAATTTTCATGTTGCTTTGATGTTTCTATCGCCACGAGATTTCCTACACAAATCTTGTTCATCAGATTACTATTTTCAATTTCAATAATAATCTGCTCTGTATCAACATGTGTTACATGTCCTAACATATCATTTTCCGAAAATACTAACAAATTTCCCATCAAAATACCTCCTTTATCATTTCATGCAAATCCCACAAATTTATTCCTGACAAAATAGTTTCACCTATTGAATTCAATATTTTTGTATCATTACTATTGGCATGACAAACCGCAGTAATTCCAGCACATTCTTTAACTATGTTTTCCGCTTTTGTTGACAATGAATGAGTAAGAATAGTTGCTATATCTCTGGAAAGCCTTGATTTATAAGGTTTTCCAGAGATTTTTCTTTTTATTGGCTACAAATTGGCTACATCTGCCATTTGGCTACTATCTGGGACTGTTGTTCCGTTGATAGCTTAGAAACAGAAACCCCCAAGGAGATAACAAATATGTTTGATAGCATAGGAAAATTAACAAGCAAGATACAGTTTGAATAAAATTTCCGGATGCCAAGTGGCACCCGGAAGTGAGAGAGATGTCCTCAATCGTGCTAAGACGTTTGTGATTTGTAACGCATCTGCAACAAATCTTCGGATAAACCCTGATTTTTCCGCTGTTTTCGGTTACCTAAACGTTAATCTTAGTTCTCCAAGAGCTAATCTGACCTACCCAAGAGATAATCGGTTCTTTTTGCTGGAAAACGGAAGTGAAATTTTGTATAATATAGAAAAATCAGAAAGGGGTGCAGAAATGAAGAATGGAAAGATCTGCATTTTGATTGCAGATGACGAGAAGGAAATCCGGGATATTTTGCGGCTGCTGCTGACGGGGGAAGGCTATGCAGTTTGTACAGCGGAAAATGGAAAGGAAGCATTAGTGTTGGCTTCGGCGGAGGTAGATCTTTACCTTTTGGATGTGAATATGCCGGAACTATCCGGTTTTATGGCGGGATCAGAAATCCGAAAACAATTTAATGCTCCTATTATTTTTCTGACAGCCTATTCCGGGGAATCGGACAAGGTTATGGGCTTTTCTGCGGGGGCAGATGATTATATTGTCAAGCCCTTTTCCAATATGGAGCTTTTGATGCGGGTGAAAGCGATTTTACGCAGGAGTGCCCGTGGGACGGCACCAGCGCAGGAGGAAAAGAAGAGCCATATCCCTTTTGGGGATCTAATTTTGGACTTGGAATGCCAATCCGTGCTGCGACAAGGAGAGGTCATTGTCTTAACGTATACAGAATTTAAAATACTGGAATTATTGGTCACCCATAAAAAGAAGATCTATTCTCTGGAAAACATTTACCAAAGCATTTGGGAAGAAGATGCGGTGGGGGATAGTGCTATCATGGTGCATATCAAAAATATCAGAAAGAAACTGGAGGATGATTCCAGAAATCCAAGATATATCAAAACTGCTTGGGGACGGGGGTATTATGTTGATCAGTGAAAAAAGAAGAAATACCCCCAAATTGTCCAGAGAGATTATGGGGCTTTTATGTATCACGGCGGCAATTGCTTTATTCTTCTTTGGCTTTTTATATTTGACGGCAAATGCCATTGCTTCGACTTATCTCCTTGAAAATGATATTTTGCTGACAGAAGGACAGCTGCTGACGTTGCAGGGGGGGATCCGCAGCCTCAGCCTATTGTCGGCGGTGCTTTTATTTCTTGCCCTGTTTTTGTTTCTTTTGGGGCAGAAAATGGCTTATCTGAGGGAGATCATTCAGGGGGTGGAAGCCCTGCGTACCCATCGGATGGATTTTACCATGCCCATTGAGGGGGACAATGAATTGAAGGAACTGGCAGAAAGCATCAATTTCCTTTCGGAAACAGAACGGCGGCTGCGGCAGCTGGAAACAGAGTTGCAGGCGGAAAAGGAACAGTTGATCCGTGATCTTTCCCACGATATCCGTACCCCTCTGACGGCGATGTTATCTTATTCTGATTATTTGGGGCGGAAAGAGACATTGGAGCAGGAGGAAGTGCAGGAATACATTGCCCTGGTGCAACGAAAAGGCCAGCAGATCAAGGCACTGACTGACAGATTATTGGATAGCGGCAGCAGAGATTTAGAAACCATTGAGGATGGCAAGCTGCTGATGGAGCAGCTTGCGGGAGAATGGGAAGAAATTCTGGAGAATACGTTTCCCTGTATCGTAGATACAAAAAATTGTCCCGCATTCTATGGATCTTTCGATATTCAGGAGCTGCGGCGGATCTTTGATAATCTTGCTTCTAATGTGGAAAAATATGCGGATCGGGAGCAGCCTGTGGAATTGCGAATCGATGCTGTGGATAAACGCCTTCGGGTCTGCCAAAGGAATGGAATCAAAACGGGCACGGTTCCGGTGGAGAGCAATCAAATCGGCTTGGAAAGTATCCGGCGGATCGCCGCTTTGTATGGCGGGATGGTGAAAGTTTCCATAGAGCAAGGAATTTTTTCTATCCAGATCACGCTTTCTGAGGTTGATGGGTCACATCTTTAGAATTCTTTAGAATTGCTTGGCAAATTTCTTTAGACTGCTATGCTATGATGATCTCAGAAAAGAAAAAGAAAGTGAGGAATGTATTATGGCATTAGGTTTATTGTTAGTTTTATTTATGGTAATGAGTATCATTAGTGTGATGGGGTTGGTGCTTTTGTTCCTTTTGAAAGGAGAAAAAGGGCAGAAGGCTGTGTTTTACTTTATGGCGGTATGGGGCATGGTCATCGCATGGATGACGGCGAATAGCTATCCCACCAATTATATTAAGGAGCAGTTGATCGCCTGGGCGTTTGGTGCACTTGCTGTGATTGCACTGCTGGTACAGATTTGTGGCAAAAGCGAAAGATCTTTCCTGACAGCAAAGGTGTTGGTAGCGGCATCTGTTGTGCTAGGAATGGTGGCTCTGTTTGTAATATAATGTAAAGAATGCTCCGTAGGAAAGAGATTTCCTGCGGAGCATTTTCGTTTTGGGTTGACGCTGAAATGATATGGGGGTATGATGAAAAATTAGAGAGGAAAAAAGAAGACGAAGAAGGAGAATAAAATGGATTCATTACAAAAGATATATTGCAGGGCATTCCAAGGGGCATTCGCTGTGCGGTTTATGACAAGGTGGTGGCGAACCCTACCATTACTAATATTGAAGAAGCCAGGACACTGTATCTGGAAAGCGGCACAAAGGCGATCATTGCCTTTGGCGGCGGCTCTGCCATGGACTGTGCCAAGGTGACAGGGGCTTGTATCGTAAAGCCCAACAAGCCTATCCATAAAATGAAGGGATTGCTGCGCATCTGCAAGAAATTACCTCTGCTCATCGCTGTACTCACTACAGCCGGTACAGGCAGCGAGACAACGTTGGCGGCAGTCATCACAGACAGCGGCGCAAAGCATAAATATCCCATCAACGATTTTTCTTTGATTCCCAGATATGCGGTATTGAATTACCACGTGACCCTAGGTCTGCCCAAAAATATCACAGCCACAACGGGCATGGATGCACTGACCCATGCGGTGGAGACGTATATCGGTAGAAGCACCACAAAAGAGACGCGATTTATGGCAGAACAGGCCACCAGATTGATTTATAAAAACCTGAAAACGGCTTATGATGATGGACAGAATGTGAAAGCAAGAGAAAATATGCTGCAGGCTGCCTATTGTGCTGGCATTGCTTTTTCCCGTTCCTATTTGGCTATGTCCATGCCATTGCCCATTCTCTGGGGGGCCAAGTATGGCGTGCCCCATGGGCTTGCAAATGCGGTCATCCTGCCTTATTTCCTAGAGGAATATGGCCCTGCCTGTTATGGAAAGCTGGCAAAATTGGCAAGATGCATCGGTATGGTACCAAAACATACCAACGACCGCAGAGTGGCAGCGGCTTTTATCCAGTGGATAAAGGATATGAATCAATATATGAAGATCCCAGAAACGATTCAGGAAATCAGAAAAGAAGATATCCTTGCCATGGCAAAACACGTGGCAGCCGAGGGCAATCCCCTCTATCCCGTGCCTGTTTTGATGGATGCTGGGGAGTTGGAGATCATGTATGAAAAAATTATAGAGAAAAAGGAGGGAAAAGCAGATGCAGGAAAAGATTCAGAAGCAGAGGGAGTTCTTTCGAGGGGGAAAACCCATTACATTGTCCTTCCGTAAAGAAGCACTTAAACGTTTGGGCCGTACCATTCGTGCCCATGAGGAAGAAATTTATGAAGCCCTGCGGAAGGATTTGAATAAATCTAAAACGGAAGCTTATATGTGTGAGATTGGCATGACACTGGCGGAGTTGTCCTATATGCTAAAGCATATAGATGGCTGGGCAAGAAAAAGAAATGTGCTGAGCCCTATTGCACAGTTTTCCAGTGACAGCTTTACCATTAGAGAGCCTTATGGAGTGGTACTCATCATGTCTCCCTGGAATTATCCTTTTATGCTGACCATAGAACCCCTGATCGGCGCGATTGCGGCAGGGAACTGCTGTGTGGTAAAGCCTTCTGCGTATGCCCCTGCAACCTCTGCTGTCATCTGCAAAATCCTCAGAGAATGTTTCCCTGAAGAATATGTATTGGCGGTAGAAGGAGGCAGAGTGGAAAATCAGGCATTGCTGGATCAGAGATTTGATTATATCTTCTTTACCGGCAGTGTGACCGTGGGCAAAGAAGTGATGGCAAAGGCAGCAAAGCATTTGACCCCTGTGACCCTAGAATTGGGCGGCAAAAGCCCTTGTGTTGTAGAAAAATCCGCAAAGCTGAATCTGACGGCGAAGCGTATTGCATTTGGTAAACTGCTGAACTGTGGGCAGACCTGCGTTGCTCCGGACTATATTCTGGTAGAGCGCAGCGTAAAGGATGAATTTTGGGGCTATCTGAAAAAATGGATCGTGAAGATGTACGGCGAAAATGCGACGGAAAATGGCGATTATGTAAAAATAATCAACCAGAAGCATTTCGACAGAGTATGTGGTTTGATCGACCAGAAGAAAGTGGTATTCAGCGGAAAATGGAACGAAGAGACCATGCAGATCCAGCCCACCATTATGGATAATGTAGTGGCTGGTGATGCCATTATATTTCCTTCGTTATGAATACTAACGTATTTTCCCTTCTCGTTGGCAAGTTGTTTTTACGCTTCCTATTATTGCGAATAATTTCATCCCATATTTTTTGTTCAAATGCTTCTTGATTCAAAGCCGTTAACTCTGCATCTTCAATATTATCAAGCGTCAAATATAACCTTAAATAAAATGGTGCACGAAGTATATCTGTCAATTTCTTATCACTTGGCAATACGAATCCATGTGTAATAGACAGTTCATACAGTAAATCCTTACTAATAAGATTAACATGATATGATTGTACACAAACTTCATTTAGCAACAAATTATGAAATGAGTCTTTATAGGCCGTTCTAATGGTAAGAATTATTTTCCAACCAGCAGAAATAAACATTTGAAGCAAATCCTCAAATGTTTGCTGGTTTTCTAAAACAAAATATTTTTCAACTGCATCAATATATAGAATACGATTCTCAGTCTCTTCGTACACCTTTAGTACTTCATCTATTATGAGCGTTCCATATGTCATCAAAAAATTTCTCTCGTCAGAAACATCCATGTCTGTACATCTAAATGCCAAAATAACCGTATCCTGACCGATACTAGCCATACTCTTTTTAATGAGTGCAGATTTTCCTGCACCAGCCTCACCATCTACAACTAAAGCCTGATTCTCAGACTGCAAAAAAGAATTTATATTAAACACATTATTTTCCAGAATAATGGTTTTATCATTATACGACACTTGTGTCCCAATATGATTAAAAATATCTTCTTTATGCTTTTTAAGGTTTTCACAACATTCCTGAACTGCAGAATCTGCTTGAAAGAAAACATTTCTACAAATAGTAAGTCTTTTATCCTGCATAAGCTGAGCCTCGATATTACTTAAACCTCTCCACTCAATTGTAATCCCCAGTAATTGTGCAGTATTTTCAATATTTGTCTGATATGCCGGTTTTACAATATCTTTTTTGGAACTTGGAGAAAATTCTTGACTAATATAAAAATAAAGTGTTGTAATACCAGGATAAGCTCTTGCTGCTCCTTTAACTGCATCACTTAATTCATTTTCTTTGCCAGACATAGAAACACTATCTGAATAATATTTTGCTTGAAATCCTATAAGTTTGTCCCCTACTTGAATGGGGTTCGTTTCAATATACAAGCGTGTGCGAGGGAGATTGTGGATAAAGGGATGATTTATCAATAAGAAAAGGTGTATGGTGGAAAGCAAGTCTGAAAACAAAATGATTAGGCGTTGTCAGATTCGAATAACAGACAGAAAACCTCGGATGCCCATTTTATAAGGGTTTCCGAGGTTTCTTTATGCCTGTTGGATCTATTTCTTTTGACGGAGTATTTTTTATGCGTTAATACCGAAAAACTTCTCCATATCCTCTTCCACAGTGCCAATTCCCGCAATGCCGAAGTTCTCGATCAAGACCTTTGCAACATTCGGGCTGAGAAATGCCGGAAGTGTAGGGCCAAGGTGGATATTCTTCACACCAAGATATAAAAGAGCAAGAAGAACGATAACTGCTTTTTGCTCGTACCATGCGATATTATAGATAATTGGCAGATCGTTAATATCGTCAAGCCCAAAGACCTCTTTGAGTTTCAAGGCGATTACAGCAAGGGAATAGGAATCATTGCATTGACCTGCATCCAGAACACGTGGGATGCCATTGATATCGCCTAAAGGCAACTTGTTATATTTATATTTTGCACAACCGGCAGTAAGGATGACAGTGTCCTTCGGCAGAGCCTTAGCAAATTCTGTATAGTAGTCGCGGCTCTTTGCTCGACCATCACAGCCCGCCATAACCACAAACTTTTTGATAGCACCGCTTTTTACAGCTTCTACAACTTTATCTGCCAAAGCCAGAACCTGTGCATGGGCAAATCCGCCGATGATTTCACCGGTTTCGATTTCACTCGGAGCGACACATTTTTTTGCATGCTCAATAATCGCAGAAAAATTTTTTTGTTCGCCAATTTCTCCCGGAATATGTGTACATCCCGGATATCCCGCAGCGCCGGTAGTGTAAAGCCTGTTTTTGTAACTATCCTTAGGAGGAACAATGCAGTTGGTTGTCATTAGAATAGGACCGTTAAAGGATTCAAATTCTTCTTTTTGTTTCCACCAAGCATTCCCATAATTACCAACAAAGTTAGGATATTTTTTGAAAGCGGGATAATAATGAGCTGGCAACATCTCGGAATGCGTATACACATCCACTCCAGTTCCCTGTGTCTGTTCTAACAGCATTTCCAAATCGCGCAGGTCGTGGCCGGATACCAGAATGCCGGGGTTCTTTCTGACACCGATATTTACCTTTGTAATTTCGGGGTTTCCATAGCTGTCTGTGTTAGCCTTATCCAGCATTGCCATACCGGATACTCCGTATTTTCCTGTTTCCATTGTTAGAGCAATCAGATCTTCTACACTAAGGTTGTCATTCAGCGTGGCAGCCAGTGCTTTCTGAAGAAATGTGTCAACTTCATCGTTGTCCTTCAACAGCACATTTGCGTGCTTCGAGTAAGCGGAAAGTCCCTTCAAACCGTAGGTGATTAACTCGCGCAGAGAGCGAATATCCTCGTTTTCGGTAGAAAGAACACCGACAGTTCTGGCTTTTTCTTCCCAGTTTTCAGATCCGTTCCATTTTGCGGCTTCAGGCAGAACAGTCAGATTGGTAACTTGCTTTAGCAGAACTTCCTTTTCGGTCAGTGTAGCACGGATTCTTGATTCAATGCTCTCTTTATCAAAATTTGCGTTGGTAATGGTAGTGAACAGATTCAGAGTAATCAAGTGATTGATTTTGGCAGATACCTGCTTACCTTCCTGACGCAATGCAGTCGTAATAGCCGAAATTCCTTTTGTGACATAGACCAACAGATCCTGCATGGCCGCTACATCAGGTTTCTTTCCGCATACGCCGGACATGGTGCAGCCCTTGCACCCGGCGGTTTCCTGACACTGATAGCAAAACATTTTTTGTTCCATAATATGCCTCCTAAAAACTATTAAAATTTGAAATAATGTGGTTTCTTCTCAATCAAAAAAGCATATAGACGCGTTTGAATTAATCTTCCCAGGCGATTGCAGACACAGGACACGAGTCGATGGCCTCCTGTACAGCACCTTGATTTTCAGCGTTTGCTGGTTGATACGCTTCCGCCTTTCCCTGCTCGTTCATACGGAAAACCTCGTCGCAGATCCACAGCAAAGCCCACAGCCAATGCAGAGATCCTTATCTACTTTTGTTGCTTTCATAAAATCACCTTCCTTTGTCAATTTTGCGTTTGATTAAAATACAACTACTAAAAGCATCTTGAACGCTTCCTGCCCATATACCGCATGGGGATGGCCTGCTGGCATGACAATAGATTCTCCTTCGTGCAGCAGATATTCAACGCCATCAATCGTGATTTTTCCGATACCATCCAAGCAGGTGACGAAGGCGTCCCCACCCGATTCATGGGTGCTGATCTCTTCGCCCTTTGCGAATGAGAACAGGGTAATACTTACTGCCTGGTTTTGTGTCAAAGTTTTGCTGACAACCTGCCCCTCCTGATAAGAAATTTGTTCTCTCAGCGTCAGTACTTCTGATTGAGCAATGTTTTTCATTTTTTTACTCATAGTATCTCTCCTTTTATTCCAAAATTTTACCACCCAACGAAATCGTAACAATCTGCCAAGGAATGAATTTTCCGCTTGCCTGCAACGCTTTTTTGGCAGCTAATTCCAGTCCGCCGCAGCAGGGAACTTCCATGCGTACAACCGTCACACTTTGAATGTTGTTGTTTTGAATGATCTGCGTCAGCTTTTCGCTGTAGTCTATGCTGTCAAGCTTTGGACAGCCGATAATCGTAATTTTCCCACGCATGAAATCCTCGTGCATTCTGGCATAGGCGTATGCACTGCAATCCGCTGCAATTAACAATTTTGCGCCGTCAAAATATGGTGCATTAGTCGGTACCAGTTTGATTTGGCATGGCCATTGTCCCAACTGTGATTCTGTCTGTACCCGGGCAGAAGGAGTTGTTTCTTGTGAATGTTGAATACGCTGCATTCGACTGCCGGGGCAGCCTGTATGGGGAACAGCGGCATGATTGCTTTTCGCTTTTTTCCTCATATTTTCCTGCACAGCTTTTTCATCATAGGCGGCAGCTTCTCTCTCCACAAAGGAAATTGCACCTGTCGGGCAGGTTGGCAGACAATCTCCCAAACCATCACAATAATCATCTCGCAGAAGTGTTGCTTTGCCGTTTACCATGCCGATTGCACCCTCGTGACAAGCTTCGGCACACGCACCACATCCGTTACATTTTTCTTCATCTATTTGGATAATTCTTCGAATCATTTTATACCATCCTTTCTCTTGTCTTTCTGGGCATAGTATATTATAATTAAAAATAAAAATCTGTTGTTATAACAACGAAAGGGTAAAAAATATGAAATTATCCGATATGCAGCTATTCCGTGGGTTAGAAGAAGATGACATCTCCTCGCTTTTAAGCTGTTTGAATAGTGTAAAACGCAATTATAAAAAAGGAGAAGTAATTCTTTCAGAAGGGAGTATTATAGAGAATATCGGCATTGTACTGTCAGGCATGGCAATGATATCTTGTAACGAAATTTGGGGGAATACCAGCATTTTAGGAAGTGTTGCACCTGGTTCTGTATTTGCTGAGGTATATGCCTGTATTCCGGGACAGCCGATGCTGGTTACAGTGTCTGCCGTGGAAGATACCTCTGTGTTGTTTATGAATGTGGGACGTGTTCTGACTACCTGCACAAACGCCTGCCCTTTTCATACAAACCTTGCACGAAATCTACTGACTGTCTGTGCTCATAAAAGTCTGCAACTTTCACAAAGGATTTTGCACACCAGTTCCAAATCCATACGAGGCCGATTGATGTCTTATTTTTCAGAATGCGCAAAACATGCCGGAAGCAATTCTTTTCTGATTCCATATAACCGCCAGCAATTAGCAGATTACTTGAATGTTGACCGCAGTACTATGTGCAACGAGCTTTCTAAAATGCAGAAAGATGGCATGATTGAATATAAAAAAAATCGTATTTTGCTCAAAGACTGAGATTTAAGGAATGGTATGAATTTGAATAGGGATTGATTTTTTAAGCAAAATCGCTTATGATCTGAAATAGAATATAGTGCTATTATCCACAGTTACGGAGCAAGTGTTATCAACACCGATAACAAAATGATAACATTAGCCTGTATAGGCAGGATAATATGGATAAATCAAATAATCAAAAGAACTGTAAACACGACAGAGAATAATCTCTAAACAAAATTGATTAGTAATTGTCGAGTTCGAATAATAAACCAAACCCCAGAGTGCCCTATTTTTTTATTCCGTGATGTTAAAACTCAGAAATTTCCGCTTTTTCCGCATAATTTCTTATATTTCGGTATGGTTGTATTGGCCATAAAATCATCCAATTTTTCTATGCTGCCATTAACCATCTCGCACGTACTGATCGCATCCGAAAAAACAGCTAGAACAAAATCCTTCATATCCGGATCCGGCCTGAAGGTAGAAATAATATGAATGATTGAATCGCCAAAAGCTATCAAATCAAGATATGCTGATATAGGATATCCGTACAACTCTTCACTATCTATATTAATTCCATATTTGGAGAAAATATTTTGGTTGTTCTTTTTTATATGTTCGTTTCCATCATCTATTGATTTTTTGAGAAGATACTGGCTTGCTTTTGATAGTGGAGAGCCGGGAACCATATCAACAAAGATATCGTTAGGAATAATAGAATTTGTTTTTCTCTCTTTTTCGTATTCTTCCTGCCTAATCATCACTTCTGTTTTATCGGCAAGAGCCTTATCGGAATCCGGATACAAGTGAGAATAAGTATCCCATGCCGGCTATATCTTTCCCCGAACCAGCATGGCAGTTAAAGGCCTGGTGTGCGAGCTGCCGCCCGTGGATTCTGGCTATCGTGGAGAGATCCATGCCATTATCAGCAATGTCAGCAACCAAATTCAGGAACTCACCAAAGGCTCCCGTGTAGGGCAGCTCGTAATTGCCCCGGTTGTTATTGCAGATTTTGTGACGGATCTGGGTGCGGAACGTGGTACAGGAGGATTCGGCAGCACAGGGCAATAAGAATACCGTTTGATATGCGCGCACAGTTTAAGTGTGCGTTTTTCTTACCCAAAATCTAAAAAAATGAAGGAGGCTATATGCAGATAGAGGAATTTAACCAATATGTGAAAGACCACATCAAAGAATACCTTCCCCCGGAATATGAGACTGCAAAGGTTTCTATCCAGGAAGTTACAAAAAGCAATGACCGTATGTTGAGCGGGCTTACCATTCTTCGAGAGGGCGAGAACTTTTCACCTACGGTCTATCTGGAACCTTTTGCGGAGCAGGTGGCACAGGGGCGCTCCTTGGAAGATACCCTGCGCGAGATTACAAAGATCCAGACCGTTCACCATGCACATGTACCGGTGAACATTTCCACTTTTATGGATTATGCTGAAACAGGTGGAACGGAGCGAACTATCCGCAGATACCTTTATGGAAGGGATCACGGAAATGTGCCGGGAACTGGTAAAAGAACATACTGCACCGGAGGAACGATTTGCCAAACTGTTCCCGGACGCTAAAGGAAAGCAGGATGCTGTCGGCACCTGTCCCCGCTGTGGTGCACCTGTGTATGAGGGCAAAAAGGGCTTTTTCTGTGATAACAGGGATTGTGCCTTTGCTCTCTGGAAAGACAATAAGTTCTTCACTTCCAAGAAGAAAACCATAACCAAATCCGTTGCGGTTGCTCTATTGAAATAGGGCTGCATTTCCATATCCGGGCTTTACAGCGAAAAGACTGGCAAAACCTATGACGCGGTAGTGGTGCTGGATGACACGGGTGACAAGTATGTGAATTTCAAGCTGGAATTTCCAGCAGCAAAAGGCAGGCGGAAATGAGCGGCCCGGCATCACGGGAACTGACACGATCTGAACGGGCAGCGATCCGGCGGCTGGTAAACAAATGTGCCAACTATGACAGCACGGATAAAATCTGCCTTCCGCTGGACTGCCCTTGCTATATGTTGAATAAATCCAAAGCCCAGCCGGGATCATTATGGCACATGGCAGGGAAATCAAAAACAGCCCTCCCACCAGGAGTAGCTACGCTGGACCATTGATGCTGCACTGGCAGAAAAGCCGAAGGATTTTGAAGAATTTTTGCAAAAGCTGGAGGTGGCTGGTATTGAAGTCAACCGGGAACGAAAGCATCTGCGGCTCCGCACTTCACCGGAACACCGCTATACCCGGTGCGATACCTTGAAAGGCGATTATACCGAGCAGGCCATTCGGGAACGAATCGCAGAAACCAGGAAGGTCACACCTCGCCGTACCTCTTATAAGAAACCCGCACAAAAGATCGGTATGCTGGTGGATATTGAAGCGGCCCTCCGTGCCGGAAAAGGTCCTGGTTATGAACGTTGGGCGAAAGTATTCAATATTAAACAACTTTTTCAGGCGGTGCTTTATTTGAAAGAGCATGGTGATATGAATTATACGGAGTTAAAAGAAAAATCCGATAGCACCACCGCCAATTTCAATGCCGTGTCTGCACAGATCAAGGAGCTGGAAAGTAAGATGAATGCCAATGCAGAATTGCAAAAACAGATCGTGAACTACGCCAAGACAAGGGCGGTCTATGTGGAATATCGCAAGGCCGGGTACAGCAAAAAGTTTCGGTCAGCGCATGAGGCGGACATCCTTCTGCACCAGGCGGCGAAGAAATATTTTGACGAGCTGGGGATCACAAAGCTGCCTTCTGTCAAGGGTTTGCGGGAAGAATACGCTGCCCTGTTGGAGCAGAAGCGGAAAGCCTACTCTGCTTATAAGCAGGACAGAGACGATATGAAAGAGCTTCATAATGTGCGGGCAAATGTGGAGTATTTACTGGAAATTCGCACGGAACCGGAGTCCCAGCGTTCTACTGAAAAAGACCGGCATTAGCTTTCAGTCAGCGTTTGTTTTCAGCGTTCCAACGGAACGCGTAGCCATTGCCAACGGCAATAATCTCAGGAGTTTGGGGATATGTCACCAACAAGCATGAGGCATGAAATCCGGGGTACGGATTTCATACCTCATACGACTTCTGTATAAGAAGGCATTGCTTGCGAACTTGAATTAGCTTATAAATCCAGCACTTCTTGCACTGATTCTTCCTCTATTACCTGCATAATAGAATCCATCATTCCTCCGCTGACCTCCAAATCGTCAGAAAGCAGGAGAGCCATTGTTTCACGGTCTTCCGGGGTGGCATTTTCAGCAAGTCCAGCCTGAACGACCTTTAGGACTTCCTGAATAAATCGTTTGCCTTTGTGGAACTCACTTCCCATTACAGTACCTCCGTCCTTATAAATTTCATCATTGAAATGTGTCTCATGTTATTTGCGGATTGCCTTTCCAAGTGCAATGAGCAAATCAATCTGTTCTCCGGGCAGAACCTTTATCACATCCATAAGTTCGGATGCCTTTGTCGGGTCGGATGATTCCAGATCAAAAAATTCTTTCGGCGTTATCTCAAAATAATCGCAGATATAAAAGAAGGTTTCCATAGATGGATAATTCTTTCCACCTTCAATACCATTGATATAGTTGGGACTTTGGCCGATGGACAGGCTCATATCTCTGGCAGAAACGCCCTTATTTATTCTTAGCTGTGCCAGCCTTTTGCAGAAATCTTCTCGTTCCATAGGATAAACCACCTTCTTGTATTATTATGACCAATTTTACTATACAAGAATCGAAAAACCGCCCAGCCATTCTGTTAATTTGTATTGACTTAACTAGTTGTCCTGCGTAGAATAATATGGAACAGTCAGACTGACTGTGCAAGAACATGAAATGTGCTTTTCCCTCCATTGCAGGTGCGGCAATTTGCAAAACTTGGGTACAATATGAAAAGCAAAGTGCAAAATCAGGAGGGAACCGAAATGAGCGAAAGAAAATTAACAGAGCAAAAAATCGAGGCTTTTCACCAATATTTGATCCGGGAAGAAAAAAGCACGGCCACCGTGGAGAAATACCTCCGGGATGTCCGTGCTTTTATGGTTTATGTTGGAGAAAAGAGCGTCACAAAGGATGTGGTTATGGAATACAAGAAGCATTTGCAGGAAGAAAACTATGCGGTTCGGTCCATCAATTCCATGCTGGCGAGCCTGAACAGCTTCCTTATTTATATAGGGTGGTCTGACTGCAAAGTAAAATCCATGAAGTTACAAAGATGCGTCTACTGTGCGGAAGAAAAAGAGCTGACCAAGGCCGAGTATGAGCGGCTTCTGAAAGCAGCGGAAAAGAATGAGCAGCTTCGCCTTGTGATGCAGACCATTTGCAGCACCGGGATTCGGGTGTCGGAACTGAAATTTTTTACGGTGGAGGCTGTGAGCCACGGCGAAGTTGTCGTGAATTGCAAAGCCAAGATCCGGACGATCCTGATCCCCGGCAAGCTGAGAAAGCTGCTGTTGGACTATGCCAGAAAACAAAAAATCCGCTCCGGTGTGATCTTTGTCACGCGGAACGGAAAACCGTTGGATAGAAAAACAATATTCTAACACCAAAGGTTGGAAGTCGTGTTGATGAATTGTTAACAGAATTCTCCCAAGGAGAAAACGAAAAAGTACCAGCTCTAAGAAATGCATTATCTGTACCGTTTTGTGAATTGGAAAAATATTCATCATATGTTACTGACAATACTCGTTTTGCTACACATCAGGGCGTTAAGGGGTTAGAGTTTCCCAGAGTTATGGTTATTATGGATGATGCACAGGCCAGAGGTTTTTTGTTTAGTTACGAGAAGTTGTTTGGTGCAAAAGCTCAAAGCGATACTGGCGTAAAAAATAAGCGTGAGGGTAAGGATACCAGCATCACGAGAACGGCACGTTTCTTTTACGTTGCCTGCACGAGAGCAAAGAAGAGTTTGGCGGTTGTTGCTTATACAGAAAATATGGAATCGGTTAAAAATACAGCATTATCAAACGGTTGGTTTTCAGAAGATGAGATTTACATCCTGTAGAATCATTATATTCTGCAGAGATTTTCTACTCGTTTGATTAAGTCGAAATAGTATAGATATTGTTGCCGATAATATATGATGGATGATCTTTTGAATTTAGAAATAATAATAGGGTAAATACATGATTTTATGGGTGGTACAATGCCGGAAGATTTACCGACACCAGAACAAAGTATTCAACAGGTTGAAAAAGAATAACTTGCCCGATTAAAGGCGAAAGCAAGGGCGGGGAAACTAATGCTGGATGAATAATTGTAGACCGGCACGGGGACTCTGCCAGTGCCGGTAATAAAAGAAAGTAGTTATGCGTACACGATTTCAGAAAATACCAGTTCTCTTGCTGAGGCTTGGATGTTATTCATAGCTTGAAGCCACGTGAGCCAATTAGAAGATTTTAATTGTTCAGTAATGCCCTGTTGTTTTGCCATTTGTTTTACGATTAAAACCGTGCGATCATGGGCGGCTTCATTTATATCAGCAAGGTGCTTTGTCAGAGTACCAGACAGGATTAAGACCATATATATAAAACGGGGTGATGCTCTTTTATATATGATTTGCGGAGAGATCCGTATAAGCCAATGGGACGAGTTTTGTTATCTTCTGGTAATTGCAAATTGGGGTAGTACATGCCATCTTCGGCAAGAATGTATTCAATGTTGTTTTCAATAAATCTTTTTTTTATAGAGTACTTCCATAGTCTACTTGTAAGCCGTCAGAAAGAACTCACTATGAGGCATGAAAATCTGGCGGCGGTAAATAAGTTCCTGCGAGGTGAATAAAAATAGTGGCTACATTTTGGCTACAAAAACATTACGGACGAAGCGGATTGTGCGGATAATTAATCATAAAACACGCATAAAGCGAATTAATAATACATTTTATGAGCATTCGCACGAATGTAAAAGACGAGTTTGAATAAGTGCTGGTTTTCCAGCACGTAACTGTTGCATTAAATGTGTTTCTAAATGATCATCACCAAATCCATATCCAATAATAATATACCGCTGCGCCTTGTCAATTTCCTCATTAGCACGTGCTCGATGTATATCGAACGGAACACTATACCCTTCGCGATATTTATTTAATCCAGGAGTAATTATTAAACTATCCTCTATTGAATAATCAGGCAATGAATATGGAATACTATTAATTAAATGCCAACTCAAACAACCATGTGGTTTCAAAATAATCACTCTTGGAGAATACTGCAGTTTTTTCCCTTTTCCATTCGTTCTTTGCACCCCAATACAAGAGGCATACTTACTTTGATTGGGTTTGAAACGGGCTATATACTTTCCAACAAAAAGTGTATCTGCCATTATTTCATTAGTTTCACATGCGTACTCAAGCAATCGATCATAATTTGTTGTAATTACTGTCATTCCTTCATTTCTTATATTAAACCGTTGTAAATATTCCGAAAATCTAAGTTGTTTTCCAGTTTTTACAATATCTGTCAAAAGCCTTTTATCCGCTTCACCAATATATATTGCCGTTACTTTCCGAATACACTCTTCAACATATGAACTTGGCTTAGTATTGTGTAAAGCTTCTTCTAATCCAACTCCTTTTGCCAAATCGTTTTCAATATTATTCCAGTTTTTAATATCACCTGTCGCAGACAACAATCCTGGAATTTCCATTTGCAATTTCTTAGCTAGTTCGCCCATTCCTGGAATTCCTTCTGCTAATGAGAGTCCTGATCCAACTATTGTAACTGTACCCTCTTGAAAAAAATCTTGTATTATCTTTTTTATCGTATCAATATCCATTATTTATCCTTCCGTATTATTCATGAAAACAATTTTCTATATTCTTCCGGCAAATACTTTGCCAATTCCTCCACCAACTCATAAACCTTCGTTCCCGGTGCTATCTCTGTCGGTGTTTTCCCCTGTCCCTCTTTTATAATTCGCTTCGCATATCGTATCGCTAATTTAGGACTTCCATACTCCATTAACAATTCAAAAATGTTATACATGTTTTTCTCATACTTACCAATCCCAAGTTCTTGAAATTTCTCATTAAGGAACTTCTTATACTCAGATCTGTGATTGTTTGAAGTATAATATGCAAAATGCAGAAGAAACCAAAACTCTATGCACTCGTTACTCCATGCCGCATGATATTGTAACTCTGGATTCTGTTTATTCAATTTCTCAGCACGTTCAACCACGCCATTAAAATGCTGCGCTGGAAAACTATCTTTATCATACACGCACCATATCTGCCCTTTTTGAAGTCGGTTCTTTTTCACATATTCTTCTGCCATTCCGATTACACGCATGGTCTCCGCCTGACAAGGCTCTATTTCAATCAAAACCATGTCTTTGTAAATCGGATTTTCTTCAATCCATTTTTTGAACCCTTGGAAATAATTCGGTTCCGTTTCTTGACCTTCACAAAAAATGTAATATCTGTATTTTTTCATTTCCAAATGCTCTTGGCGGCGCTTCTTTCTCCACGCTTCTGTTCTGGTTTTCCTAGGCATTAACCTTCCCCCAATCTATAATTCTTCTGAGGTATGGATCTGCACCATACTTACCTTCAAGATACTGTTTATCAAATTTGGCATCTTTACGAACAGACTCGCCCTTCTCATTTTTAAACTCTACAAGAGAATACAATTGAGAATTCTGTGCATTTCCTTTCGCCACAAACCAGATTTCATCCCTGCGAAATACCTCACTATTCATTGTAGACAAATCATGAGATGTAAAAATCAGCTGTGCCTTTTTCTTATTGATACTCATGTCATTGAACATCATAATTATATGACGTAATAACACCGGATGGATTTTTGCATCTAGTTCATCAATTACCAGTGTTGCTCCTGATAATAAGCTATCAGCAATAAATGGCATTAACCCAAACAATTTCTTCGTACCGCTGGATTCATCAAACAAATTTAGTTCTGCTTCATATCCCTCTACCATGTGTTTTGTGTACACATCAATTCGATCATTTTCATCTTTCACAACTCGGAAATCCACAATATCCAAATCCATTTCCTGAATCATATCTAGCATTAACTGCTTTACATCCTCTGAATTTGATACTGCCATACGGAGTTCTTCAATCGGATTCCCATAGTTTAGAAAATCAATGCCGTATTCAAACCATTCTAAAACGTCTTTTACCACCTCATTTTTCTTATAGGTAATTCCTAAATAAGATAATAATGGTAATGTTTCAGAAAGTTCGTCACTAATCTTTAATTTTGCAAACACACCCTTTAATATTGTTTCCTCTGCATTTCGCTCAAAAAGAGCTGAACGTCTTCCCGTCTCCAATTTCACACGATCTAGGCATTCATATACAACAATCTCTCTTTTCACATGAAGAATATATCTATATTCTGCCAGTTCTGTTCGGAAGAAAACTTCAAATTCTGTCGGTTCATTTTTCATTTCTTCCGAAAACGCAAAGGGCTCAATCAGTAATTTTTTCTGAAGAAAAACACGTTCCTCGTTATCTCCTGTTGCATACAACGGGCGTAACACTTTTGCTGCCACAGTATGCAATGCTTCCAAGACATTTGATTTTCCACCACCGTTTGGACCATATATTGCAGAAACCGGCAAAAACTGCTCCCCATTTTTATCCATTATCACTTTATCTTCATGCTCCGAAATAGCCGCCGCCTGCATATCAAACGTCATCTCATCTCGTATGCTCTTATAATTCTTAACTGTAAATTGACATAACATACCGTTACCTCCATTTCAGATTTTATCTTCTTTACTCTTTATTATACTCCATTTTTCACTTTTGTAAACAATATATGAGTTTTTCTCTCATATATTGTTTTGAAATTTTATTTTTTCTATTTTTCACAGTTGAAAACAAACTATTGATGGCATACATTTCGCAACATCTGAGACAATTCTTGAGTTCCATCTCGAATAAACCTTGAATATGCTTGGATAATTTATTTTCCCTCCTGCTTGTCCCCTTCCGCACTCTTCTCAGCTACCTCCTGCATAACTCGTTCAACTTTCTTCGCATTCACCTCAATAAATACTTTTAATATGTAATCGGCGGTAACTTCCGCAGTATTCGGATTATGAAAACGATAATTCAGTTTTTGTTTCTTCATAGCGGTGCTCCCACCTCCCTTTTCTCTTTGTCCATTACTATGAAAATACCTATTAAAATAGACCTTAACTATCATCTATTCGTAATTACTCTGACATTGGCGGCTGGCAAAGGTATCTATAAAGACTGCCAATACCAAAGTAGTTTTTTGCCAATGTCATCTTTTATTCTGTGATTAACGCAACTGTTTTTCTTCCCTGACACCAGTCGTAGCTCAATCTGTTTTCCAACTGTTTTCTTGCATCTCTTCCTGTTCTGGAAGAAATCCCATAGGCTAGTAGTTCTGCCTCTAATTCTTCTAAACACATTACTTTTCGTTTGGTTAATAACTCCAGGATCAACTTCTGTGCCTTTTCCAGTTTCGTTTCCTTTTTCGTTCCTGCTTTCCCCATCAGCAGATCTTCAATGGATATATCGTATTCTCCTAACCATTTTAAGCCTCCTTCTCCTAAAGAAAACGCTACCGGATTTTCCTTCTTAGCAAGAGAATCCTTTTGCTGATATACTACTCGGATATCCTGTTCCTTCTCTTTTTCCACCTTTTCTACAAATAAGATGCTTCGTACTGCCGCTGCAATATCAATGGATCCCAGGGAACGGTAATCGCTCTGACTTCCCGATGACTTATTCAAATGTCCAATGAGAACAATGGCACATCCAGTTCTCTCTGCAATCGTACTGAGATGCCGGAATAAGGGACGGATCTCATTTGCCCGGTTCATATCCACATTGGATCCCAGATAAGCCTGTATGGGATCCATGATCATGAGTCGTACATTGTTCTGGCGGATGGCTTTTTCAATCCGATCGTCCGTCATAGAAAGCTGTTTTTCTTCTTCATTGATGAATCGCACCCTTGTCATATCTGCACCACATTTCGCTAATCTAGGCTTAATGGTATCTGCTATCCCATCCTCTGCTGTTTGATACAACACATTAAAGGGTTCTATGGGAAGTGCATTGGGAAGTTCTTTTCCATTCGTACAGTATGCGGCGATTGCCATTGCAAGCCACGTTTTTCCTTTTCCCGGATTCCCCTGAATCAAAGTAACCTTTCCAAAGGGAATGAATGGATACCATAGCCACTGGACCACCGTTTCCTCAACTTCCGACATCTTCATGACCGGAACTGGTTTTTCCCTGGCATCTCTCCAACACATCTGCTTTGCCATATTTTCTACTGGAACTTCTGCTACCAGACATTCATTCCAGTCTTTCTTCACCGGTTCTAATCGGTACACACTCAGTTCCTCCGGAATAAGAGAAACAAACTGCCTGCATCTCTCATTTCCAGGCTCATCATTATCCAGACACAAGTAGATGGAATGGATATGAGGATATTCTGTATACATCCGTTTCATTGCTTTTTCACTCAATCCTCCCAGGGAAATATAACTATGCATTTCCCATTCTTCCGGAACTGCGGTGATATAAGACAAAAGATCAATTGGAGATTCAAACACAAATAGTTTTTCATCCGTTCCTATATGGCCAAATCCATAGGCTTTTTCTGAACCTCTTGCTTCCCCACGATATCGGTTCTCATCGGTTCCCCGCATAGCTGTATATCTGGGATTCTGTTCTTTGTCTCTTCCAACGAACACCACATTGTGATAGTTTTTACTTTCATAAATATCCCCCTTTGCAATCATCTGATCTACCAGCTGTTCCGATAGTTTCCTCTGCTCAATCAGATACTTCCTTGCAATCTCACAGCTTTCATTTCTTTCTGGCAGTTCCAATCCAGGCAAGGGGATGGGGCAGACCTTCTGTCTGCCTGCATCTTCCTTGCCCGTTCTTCTGTTGGTTTCTCCAGCTCCCTCTTCTCCTAATAATTCTTTAACTGCCTCTGCAAAAGAAAAACCGTAGAATTCTTTCATAAAGTCAATGGCATGACCACCTTTATTCTGACTAAAACGATACCATTCGTTCTTGTTGATCATCACACTGTCATGTCGTAACCACCGGTATTCTTTTCCACATCGTTTGAACTGTTCTCCTCTCCCAGAAAGAAAAACATATAAATCAGTATCATCTGCTCTTTGAATCTGTTCTCTTGTATATTCTTCCATCTTCTAAAATTCCTCCTATAATTCCATTCCATGATGTTTCTTCTTTCGTTTCATGGTTCTCACTGCTTCTTTTGTTTCTGTGGATTGCTCCCGCTTGTTTGTTTCTGGAAGAGAAACCTCTTCGTCCTCCTCTGCCATCAAAACTTCCACATGATTTTTGACTTTCTCATACTTTCGTAACATGGCATGGATCCGTTTATCTTCCTTTCGTAAAGCAGCAATCTCTTCCGATAAACGATCTGCTTCTCGCTTCCATTTTCCTTCTGGTATTTTTCCATTCGCATCCAGATTTTCTTTTAAGATTCTTTCCGAACGATAATATCCACTAAGTTCCTTCTTATGTTCCTCTTTGAATTTTTCCCTGCCAAAATATTTGTTCTTTAATTCCAGATAAACAGGTCTCGTTTCAAAATACTCTTTCATCGCATAAAGGTTGCTGTTGACACTTCGCAGAGCAGACAGTTGTTGATTCAACCGCTGACTTACCTCTTTTAGCTGAGTATCTAATTCCTGGATTTTCTCCGTCAGCCGTTCTGGGGTCCTCACCTCCTGCTCTTCCAGAAAGCGGATCGTCTCTGCAAATTGTTTCAGATTTATATTCTTCGCCTTTTGTGTTCCATAAGCGTAGGATTCTGCGACTGCATTTCTCTTGTCATAATAGTTTCTCAGATAATCCGCTAAAGTTGGCTGATGTAAGAACAGCATCCGTTCTATCAACTGGCTTTGTCGAAGCAAAGACCATTGAAGAAGGTTCTTTGCCCGTTCTTTCATATCATTTAAGGCTCGGATGAGTCGGTTTAAACTTCCCAGTGCGGTTGAAATTCCTCTTGCTTCCATTGCCTGTACATTCGGTCCTTCATGCACCATCGGGATCTTATCAATCCCCCGTTCCTCATAAGACCTGGCATCGACTCTTTCTGTAAGTCCTTTTTCTTCATACAGTTCGTTACACATCTTCGCCCAGGCACTTCTCAATTCTTCCAAGGTTTCTTTCCTGCTCCAATCCGTTGTATGTACCGCCCGAAATACCGGTTGTCCTTTCTGATTCAAAACCGGCTGTCCATCCGGTGTCAGTACTGGAACCTTTTTTTGCTTTTGTCCCCAGGTACCATCTTCCTGTAAAGGGCGGATGGGCACCATGATGTGCATATGAGGATTGGGGATTTTATCCTTTGCCTTCTTCGGATTATGGATCGCCAGATCTGCGATCATCCCTCTTGCGACTAACTGTTCTTCTACAAATCTTCTTGCAAGCTCAATATTTTCTTCCATAGAAAACTCATTCATCAAGGCAATATCAAAGCTGTGTGCCAGCTGTGCTTTCTTATTCCCTTCGATCCATTCCACCTCATTCCAAAGGGTCTCCCTGTCTTTGAATCTCTCCGGAGCCTGTTTGGGAAGATGGATCTCCGCTAATACCACACCGCCTTTTCTCGTATAATCACTTACTTCTCCATAATACGTACATTCCAGTTTTGTACCGGCTCGATAAGCAGCACTGGCAATGGCAGACTGCCCTTTTCCTCTGGATAATTGATTCAGATGAAAGTGATAACATCCCATCTTACTCATCTCCCTGTGGCAATTCACCTCGTTGCATTGCCTTTAAAAGTGTTTCCTCTTCTGCGAATTCTCGTTCCTTTGCTTCTGCCGCTTCCGCCCGTCCACGAACCATTTCATGAACGACATCACAAAACTTACAAGCGGGATTATGAAGAAGTTCATCCATCAACTGATAAAATTCTGCCTCGGTCAAATATTTGGTATCTTTACAGATTGCTTCTATGGCTGCTCCTTTCTGAATCAACAGATGGGTTCGTGCCTTTCGTTTTTTCTTTTTCTGTGTATCTAGATAGTTCAAGGATCTCTGGATTCTATGCTCTGCCTGTTCCTTCTCAAGCTTTGCCTGTTTCAATGCAGCTTCTGTTTTTTCAATCTCAAGAAGTGCTTCCTGTGTATATTCCTGAAATGTTTTCTTCTTCGCCATATCGTTCTTTTCCTCCTTTTTCAACTCTTCCATTTTCTCTGTTACGGGATAGGCATTTCTGCCGGAAGGGGAACCCTTCTTCGGATGGATCATCCGCAAACACTTTCGGAATTCCCCTTCAGAAAGATGCTACTTCCGTAGGACGCACATACCTTGTAAGGTATATAAGTGCGCTCTTCTGCTTTCAGCATCCGAGTTTTTCTTACTCAAACGGAAGTTCTTCTCCGTCTGGAAGATGCATAAATCCATCTGGATCGGTATCTTCTTTCTTTTCTGATCCTGACAGTTTCTTCCCTTCTGCCAAATAATGTTCTTCTATGATCACGTTAGTGGCATAAACTTTATTCCCCTCCTGATTCACATAGCTTCCAGTCTGGATCCGTCCGCTCACTAAAATCTTCAAACCTTTTTTCAGATATTTTTCTGCAAACTCAGCATTCTTCCCAAAGCTGACGCAAGAAATAAAATCTGTTTCTGCCTTTCCATCCTTTCGATATCGTCTGTCTACTGCCAGCGTGTATCTTGCCATTGCAGTACTGTTTTCATCCTGGAGACATTTCACCTCCGGATTTTTTGTCAGTCTTCCCATTAAGATTGTTTTGTTCATGTAGTTTCTCCTTTCTCTTTTCGTTTTTTCTTTGTTCTTGAATCAGGCCCGATTCTTTTAAGGCAACTATAATTTGTTCCTCATATATCAGAACGTAGAGAGGGATTTTTACAAATAAAAAATGAATTTTATTTTTTTGTCCTCATATAACGAAAGGCTCAGAGGGGAAAATACAGGGTGTAAAAGGAAATTTTTTATTTTTCTGCACAAAAAAAAACCTATGACTTCAAAATCGAAATCATAGGAGTATTGAGTTCAACCTACTCAGTAGGTGTTTTATATTTCATTTTACATATTCTTTTACAGTATTTTCTCAGTTAAACAAACTGAATGTATCATTACTTAGTGTCTGCTGATTAAGCAGCTATCTGTAACTTCCAACTCTTATATCTGTTCCGGTCATACCAGAATCGGAACAGATGCAAAAGAGCACAAAGTATTCGCCTCTGAATCCTGAAC
>OLQF01000225.1_pt1 | contig 51332 bp, 51 predicted proteins | sample 1643171 | NCBI WGS metagenome assembly OLQF01 (sample SAMEA3136702, study PRJEB25190) | human gut metagenome | reverse complement strand
CTTCTTAATTAATGTAGTCTTTCCTGCTCCCAGAAAACCTGAGAAAATATCTATTTTTGTCATATTACACCTCTCTCTCCGCTATGAAGGCTCTTAAGCCTGCAAACACCAGGCCCGGGTCCCGGCCTGTATTCTCAGCTCAGCCTGCGGCTATTTTATATCATAAGGATGCCTTTGATCGCATCCTCTATATTTTGCCCCGTTTTCCTCAACTTGTCAACTCTCATGCATGCCCGAATTCGTGAACTGATAATAAAACGCAATAGTTCCACACATATTATAAAATTTATGTTAATTCCAGCTTTTCCCATCAGGCGGCTTAGTATTCCTCAGTGTTCCTCATTCTTCCAAATACTTCCTCATATGCTTCATTTACCGTCTCCATAGAAAGCGCCGCCGCGTCATTTCCACTGCCGCCCCCCAGCATTCCCACAAAATTTCCATTGCCATCAAAAACACCGCCCCCTGACATTCCGGGTTTTGCCTCACATTCCAGGACCATGATATCGCTTCCAAACTCCTCGCGGAACCATGCCTTATCCTTTAAAACAGCATGTCTGGCCTCATCTCCCACACCGTCCTCAGAGCATCCCAGCACCACAAGGGGACTTTCCGCATCCAGGGTATCAAAAATCCTCTGATGCAGACTGACCACCAGCATTGTCTTTTCCGCTGCATCAGAGGAAGCTCCATTCACTTTTTCTTTTTCCGGTAAATCCTCCGGCACTACTACAAAACCAATATCCTTAACCTGACATAGGCCCTCCGTCTTCCCGGAAGTCTCCCTTCCGTCCGGAAGAACCACCCGGAGCAACTCCCCTTCTTCCAGCAAATGTCTGCTGGTCACAATAACTATCCCTTCCTCTGTAACATCCCAGATCACGCCGCTTCCGAAATACTCTGCACCGTTTCCCTGCACATCCAGCCGGACTACACTTCGTTTCGCCTGTTCCTGTGCCTTTTCCACATTTTCACCATCCAGGCTTTTTGCAAACTCCACGTTGTTCAACCCAGCGCCATCACCAACAATCGTGCCTTCAGCCGCTTCCTGACTCTCCACCATAGTTTCCTTTTCAGAATTATTTTCTTTTTTATTTGCACAGGCCCACGGAGTTACCATAGCCGCTGCTGCAGTGAAAGCCAGCAAAATCCAGAAAACTATAGTTTTTATTCGCTCCTTCATTAATTACCTGTTTCCTCCATTTTTATTATAGGTATGTGAGGCTGTAATGCACCGCCAATGGCGGTATGGTAAAAGTATTTCAACCTGCAAGGCTCTCGCAAGCCTCGACTTGCTGATTGATGTAATCCACAAACCGCTTACACATCTCAATCCACGGAGGCTCTCGCAAGCCTCGACAAGACGAACTGCCGCTTGTTTTGGATTATTTGGAATTTCAATCCACGAGGCTCTCGCAAGCCTCGACAAGCATTAAGCGGGCCGGTAGACAGGATTCCATGATTTCAATCCACGAGGCTCTCGCAAGCCTCGACTGGGAGCGCGGAACATACGGTTCTCCAATGAGTATTTCAATCCACGAGACTCTCGCAAGCCTCGACTCAACCTGGATCGAATACAAGTGGAGGTGGAATATTTCAATCCACGAGACTCTCGCAAGCCTCGACCCATGTCAAGTGACGGTCAATTGCATGGCAAATGATTTCAATCCACGAGACTCTCGCAAGCCTCGACCGCAATACTATACAACATCTATCTTACTAAACCAAGTAATAACATACTTATTATACAACCCTTCTAAAAAATTGTCATTATTATATTCTTTTATATTTTCATAAATCTTCATATCTCCTATTTTCCAGTGCGAATCTCCCTGCAATTTAATGTGCACTTATAATTCGCACCGTCCTCAATTTTTAATTCTATTCATACATATATGATAATACATTCAAATAACCATTTAATCTTTCTGCTATTTGCCGTACAACGGTAAAATCATTGTAACATAAGAGATTAAATTATATCCTGCATGAGTTAATATACAACAGAATATCGAACCTGTATGTAAATAAAGCAGACCTAATACGATACCACAAATAAACGCTGAAAGCGTTTGCACCATATTGAAATGGAGTAAGGCAAACAACATTGAAGAAACGAATAAAGCCATTACCTTTCCGTAATTTGAGGCCAACCCACTAAGCAAAAAACCTCTCATTAGTATTTCTTCTATAAACGGCGCAAGAATGCAAACCTGAAATAAACTGGTAATTGGTGTCGCACTCAAAGACCGGAGTGTTTGCTGATATCCTTCCTCACTTACCGGGAAAAAACTTTCAAAAATGGGGTCTAACCCTTTATCCAAAAGGAAATAGAACAGTATGGCGCACCCTAGTGCCAATATTATTCCATGAAATGAAATGTTAGCGGATAAATTTAATTTGAAACGGTTTTCTTTTGTCAGCCAAACAAGGAACACGATCATACAAAAAATAATTGAAAACAGGTTCATATATTCTCCGTAAATGCCAGGCAACTTTCTCCATACCACAACATCCAAGGCAGTATAGAATAACATAAAACCAAACCAGACAAGTACCCACAAGATCCCCCTGCCAAGAGATACTCCATCTTTCATACTTTGTATTCTCCCCCCTCTCACAACTTCCAATCTATTTTTTTCCTCATATGGACAAACATCTATTTTGGATTAGTATTCTTTTAAGAAGCGCGGCATCACATTCCGGACAAGTATTCAACGTCCGGGTAACCAATACCTATGGGCCTTCCATCGTTTGCTCTTACCCATGATTATACAGGATTTCTTTCGTCGAAGCTACAAGAATCAAGCGTTTTCAGATAAATGGGTACAACAACAAATCCTAAAACTTTGAGGTTTCTTATCTGATTTTATTGTGCGTTTTTCTGCCGCGTACAAGGCAAGCAATCACTCTATTTTAGCTTCTGTTGATATTCTTTTCCCCTATCATCATAATCCAACGCTGATTAAAATAGATTTCTCCATTTTTTTGATATGGTTTAAAACCTGTTAAACTATTACTATTTATTTCACCTGTCAATCGCTTCAATATATCGTCAGATATTTCCGCCGGTGTATGTGTAAGAGTCAGCCAAGCGGACAAGGAAACGGGGATTTTCGTACAATCTATTGTTGTAATAGTCAAGTGATTATCTTGGAACATTTTTGTGAATTCCTCTTTACTCAAATTATGTATATGTGAGGGGTCTCGCAGCGTTTCTATTTCGTCTTCCGTATTACGCAATGCTTCTTCGGCAGCCTCCATATCAATAGTAATCAACTTTCCACCTATTTTCAAAACCCTTGCCATTTCTGAAAAACATTGTTTCGGATTGGGAAAGTGATGAAAAGCCAGACGGGAGATTACAATATCAAAGTTATTATCCAAAAACGGTAGTTTTCCGGCATCACCTTGCATAAAGCCGATATTGCAAAGTCCTTGTTTTTCGGCTTCATCTTTTCCAACCGCCAGCATAGCAGGTGTCAGATCAAGGCAGATGACGTTTTGAACAAATGGGGCAAGAGAACGCCCGCAGACACAAGTTCCTGCCGCCACCTCTAAAACGGTATCTGTATTTTGAGGATTGACAGACGAAATCATATGTTTCAGGTATTCTTGCTTTGTAAAGCTCATTGTTTTTGTTTCAAAGGACTTTGCTTGTTCGGTAAAGGATTTTTGTACTATTTCTGAATTTGATGAAATCATAAGGCTGTCCCTCTCTTAGGTACAAAAAATGCAGACATATCTACCTTTTCCAATGTGAGCAACTGCACCTTTTTCTCAATGCCGCCTGCGTATCCTGTTAAACTTCCATTTGTACCGACAACACGATGACAGGGAATAATCAAAGAGATAGAGTTATGTCCCACCGCACCGCCGACAGCCTGCGCCGACATTTTAGAAAGCCCTTTTTGCTTTGCTATTCTTTCCGCAATTTCACCGTATGTCATTGTCTTTCCAAAGGGAATTGTCAGCATAATTTCCCATACCAATTTACGGAACGGAGTAGTTTTCATACACAGTGGTGGTGTGAAATCGGGTTCTTTACCATTGAAATAAATATTCAGCCATCGGGCAGTCTGCTGAAATATCGGTAAACTTTTTTCCTCATATTTTTCTTCGAGCGTATCTCCGAAATATTTCTGCCCGTCAAACCAAAGACCTGTAAGTACTGTTCCGTTACTGGAAAGTGTGATACCACCCAAAGGTGAGTCATAATGATATGTATAAATCATAAGTTTATACCTCCCAACATTTATTAGAGTCCGCAGGTGCTTCTGCTCTGCCGGTCATTGTATAGGTACGGACAGGGGTTACAACCGTAATTTTGCAATCCGCAATATCGTTCATTCTACAATCTTTTTGTGTCATGCGGTGTGATGCAAGATTACGCCATTTTGAAACACAGTCCTCATTTTCCCATGCGGATATACTGAGCAGTTTTCCCTCAGCAGCAAGGGAAGAAAAGCGCTCGGAGCGAATAAAACCCTCTGCTTTTGCAAGGGCGCAGCCTTTTTTCTATTGCTTCTGCCATCGTGTTAAAAAACACAATATTCTTTTCAAGCGGCACTCTTGCAGGACAGCCCGATCGGCATATAATCTTCGTTGTTTCCACATCGAAGGTAAACTTACCGTCATTCAAACTATCCCTGTTTTGGATTGCTCGCAATTTTTTTATTTCTTTCACTTTTTTTGTTCTCCTTTTTTGGAGCGTAATCTCTCATTTCAAGTATCGCACCGCCTGCAACTGCCCAAAAGTACAGGCTTGCCACACTACAATATGGGCTCAACCGTCTGCGGTATTTTTCAAACAATTTACGGTTAATTTCTCTATGATGGTACACCATACGCATACCCCGCAGAATGGCTAAATCTCCGTAGCTGAAAACATTTGGACGTTGCATACAAAAAAGCAAAATCATTTCTGCGGTCCAAACACCGATACCTTTTAATGCGGACAATTCGGTTATTGCCTCATCATCTGTTTTATTCCAAATTCCCTGTAAATCAAAAGTACCGTTTTCCACTCTACCAGCAAAATCTGTGATATACTCTGCTTTTTTAAATGTCATTCCAAAGGACTGTAGGCGGTCTATTCCGGCGGCAAGGATACTATCAGCATTCACCGTGCCGAGGCTATCCTGCATTCTTTTCCAAATTGTCGCCTGTGCCTTTGTGGAAATCTGCTGACCAATGATGTGATGAACAACCGAAGAAAACAAATCCCTATCAACCTCTCGCTCAATTTTTCCGATTTTATCAATCACATCCGCAAGACGTTTATCTTTTTGTTTTAAATATTCGATTGCACTTTCATCGTATTGAAAATACACCTTAATTCCACCTCCCGTCTTGACTCGGAGCCAGCTCAGTAATATAATATTATCACAATTTAAGGCGATATAATATTAAAATATCTTCAAATACTATCATAATATATTCAAATAGAGATGATTTAAAATGAAACACACATACAATGATTACATAAACTCAATCAATTTAAATGCAGGCTCAGATTTTCCGTATCTTGTGCTTGATGTTATCAACGATCAAAGTTATCCCAGAAATCCCGGTTTTCAAGTTATGCACTGGCACGAGGATTTACAGTTCATCTATGTACTTGACGGTGAAATTGAAATAAAAACATTGGATACATCCGTGCAGGTAAATAAGAGCAGTGGTATCTTTATCAATAAAAATGTTATCCACATTGTTAAAAAATCTCATTTCTGCCACTACAAAAGTTTTATTTTTCCTGACTATTTTCTCAAGTTTTATTTCGGCAGTCCCGGAGAGGTTTTGGTTAAGCGTATTGTAGATAAAGAGGATTTATCTATCTACTGCTTTCCGAAAGAGGCGGAATGGAGTAAATCTATTTTATCTATACTTTTTAGACTTGCAGACCTTGAAAACAGAAAAACCGAATTTTATTCCTATGAGGTACTTTGTCTGCTCTCAGCACTTTGGCTTGAAGTATGCCGCAATATCCAAGCACCAAATGAAAACTCTGTTACGGTTACAGGGGCTCGTATGCAAAAATTTTTACAATATATAAACGAACATTACGGAGAGGTTATTTCTCTTGATCAACTTGCGGGGAGCGCAAATGTCAGCAAATCAGAATGCTTAAGGTGCTTCAAAGCAAGTATGCAGACTACACCTTACAAATACCTGACAGAATACAGATTATCGAAAGCTGCTGAATTACTAAAAAATACTGATGAGCAGATAGGAAATATCGCTGAAAGCGTAGGCTTTCGGCAAATTAGTCATTTTGGAAAATGCTTTAAGGAAAAGACAGGGCTTTCACCGAGAGATTATCGAAAGAAAAAGTACCGCTTTTAGACGTTAAAAGCTGGTTAAAATCCTATCTCTAATGCAAAAAGCAGAACAGGTAAGAAAAATCCCTACCTGCTCTGCTTTTGTGTTTATAATCGTTACATTAGATCACTATTTACAATCTCCTATGCAGCACAAACCGCTGTACCGGATAATCAAATTCCATACACAGTTCCTCCGGCACAAAATTGAACCGCTGATATAATGCTCTTGGTGCAATTCCTTTTTCATCCCCTTCGCGGTATGTCGTAACACTGATATCAACATCCGGCATAAGCCGGAGCATTTCCGAAATCAATGCGGATGCAACGCCCTGACGGCGGTATTGGGGATGGACCGCCATACAGGAAAGGCAGTGCTGGTTGGGCGAAAATAATAAAATACCAACAATATTTCCGTTGTCCTTTACGCAAAGAGCTGTCTGCCGGGCGATATTCTTAAGAAGTGTTTCCGTATAATCAGCAATTACAAGCCCCGGAAAGTCGTCAGCTACCATATTAACAAGTCCCAGCCAATCTGAAACACAGGCTTCATCGGCAAATTCTGCATGATATTGTTTCTTCATATATTTTACTTCCTCCTTTTAAACTCAGCCCATCCATACAAAAAAGAACAGAGCGTGGTGTACGTATATATCACCTGCCTGTTCTTCTGATAGGAAAATAAGCAAAACTGTAAGCCGGGTTATGTCGAGAATAATCATCTATCTAGTACTACTGTTACCAGCAGTCTCAAGCGACCTACCTGAAAGCAGGCCGGGCAAGCCTGTCGCTCTCTGTTTGGTCTTGCTTCGGATGGGGTTTACATGTGCCCCGCCTGTTACCAGACGGGCGGTAGTCTCTTACACTGCCTTTCCACCCTTACCGGGGTCTGCACCCCAAAGGATTGCTCCTTTCCGCCAAAGGCGGGGCGGTATATTTCTGTTGCACTGGCCTTGGAGTCGCCTCCACCGGACGTTATCCGGCATCCTGCCCTGCGAAGCCCGGACTTTCCTCACCTGCCGCATCCCAAAAGGAATACGGACAGCCGCGATTATTCATCTTACTTATTTTCCTCTCAATACTATACCTTTTTTCTTCCACCTTGGCAAGTGCTAAATCAATGAAGAAAAGTCATTCCGCAGGGCAAATATAACCATTCTGCCAAAAAAGAAAGTTGACAGTCCCAAAAGCAGGGCTTAGGATGATAAAGGAACAAATACCGCGAATCTAAAACTAAAAAAACACAGGAGGATTTATGAAACCTTTTATCGGACTGACTCCTTTATATGATGATGATAAAAAAAGCTACTGGATACTTCCTGGCTATATGGAAGAAATTGAACATGCCGGAGGAATCCCGATAATGTTGCCTTTAACTGCGGACCGGGATATGCTGGAAAATATTTTATGCCGGATAGACGGGCTCGTCCTAGCCGGCGGCCATGATGTAAACCCTGCGGTCTATGGGGAAAAGACAGAGGATTTCTGCGGAAGGCTCTGCCCGGAGCGGGATGAAATGGAGCTGGCCCTGATACAGCGGGCGCTTGAAAAGGATATGCCGGTGCTTGGGATCTGCAGGGGACTTCAGATCATGAATGCCGCGCTGGGAGGAAGCCTGTATCAGGATTTAGGCGCCCAGAACGGCACTGAAATAGACCATGATATGAAAAAGCCCTATGACCGGGCCGCCCACAGCATAAGCCTTGAAATGAAAGCGCCTCTTTTCGGACTGCTGGGACAGAAAAGTGTGGGTGTGAACAGCAGGCATCATCAGGCAATCAAGGATCTGGCGCCTTCTCTTAAGAGCATGGCGGCCGCGGAAGACGGAATCATAGAAGCTGTTTATGTTCCTGATAAACGGTTTTTCTGGGGCGTCCAATGGCACCCGGAACATTGGGGCGACAACGAAACAAGCGCAAAAATATTACAGGCCTTTGTCAACGCCTGTAAAAACTGTTCTTCCATATAAAAGGGGTTGGATAAAAGGGACGGCAGTTTCATATATATATAGCAGAGCCTATATGACAGCCCATTCATAAAAATCCATATATGGCAGAAAGTAAAAATATTACCACAAAAAAATCCCGAAATTATATGGTAAAAAAATGTGAAGCATTTTTTCATTAACAATTCTAGTTTATCATACCAGCAAAACTGGGATTTGATAAAAAAGTGGACGTTTATTTACTTTGCGTATCTTGCATAAGTTTTTTATTTTCAATAAAAAAACATCCTGTAAATACTATTTCATAAAGCAACATAAATAATGCAATAATATCAGAAGCGCATGTACATCCTATAATTAAAACACTGATTGTTACAATTACCGAAGAGTACATATAACTTTTGGATTTATAGAGCCAACCAAAAGGCAGTAAGTGACCGCCGAAAATCATTGCTAAAACCATAAGCATTTTCTCTGGTACTGCTGAATATACCAAGCAGACAATTAAATATAAAGTATTTCATTCAATTTAAAAAGGAAGCCTACTTTATTTAATGGATTGTCATTGCGCATATACTCAAGCGCTTCTGTCATTTCCTTTAAAGACATCATTTTTACCTCCTGAATATTCACAACTGCAGACAATTTGTCACTTTGTTAATCAACTCCGCACAATTAAATTTGACACACATACTTTCATACGGCTATTCACCGTTAGAACTCCCCAAGTTGTTTTATTGGCAGGCGAAGCAGGTGGTATAAAAATAGCTTCTTCAATTATATTGCTTTTGATTTTTCCTAAATTGGTTATGCTATAACCATTTGGGGAACCATATCCAAACATATTTCTTCCTACAAATGCTCCTGCTTTACTTCCAAACTCTCCTAATGTAGATATTGCAACAGCGTCAATCAGCTCCGGCTGCATATGTATATAACAGGTAAGCACAAGCATTTCTTTCTGTGGGTGCTGACATATATTTGTGACAAGTGACGCTACGCGTTTTGCAAGGGAAATCACATTTCCCTCGTTCTTTTTCACAAAAATGCTAAAAGCAGTAGAATAATTTCCCATTGCCCCTTGTCTGTAACATTTTGTCTGATTACGAATATCGGCTGCAATAACCACCTTGTTTGTATTCTCTTCCAACATCATCTTTGCAATCAGCCAGTCATTTACAGTAACATTATGTTGTTTGCATAAAGTCAGTATTTTTTCTAACTCCTGATTACAAACGGTGAAAATTTCCCGTTTCATTTTGTGTTTTTGAATATAGGCTCTTTCAAATGCGCTATATTCCTCATACATAACTTGCTGCCCCTCTTTTTTCCATCTTCTATTTGCGTCGCCTATTATCAATTTACTGATAAGAGGTAAGTCGCTGTTTGGGGGAAGATCGTTTAAGCATTGAATTAAGCGTTCCGGGGCAAATTGCGGTATTACTCCGTTAGCATAATGCTCTGCAAATTTTTCTGCCAGTTGTAGAAGCCCTCTGCCGTCACACAAAAGATGGTGGGCGATAAAAAGTATTTGAAATTCATTTTTCTTTGGATAAACCACTACTTTTAGCAGACATTCATTCATGACATTCCACCCACGGACAGATATTTCCTCATAATCCTGTTGCCACAAAGCAGCTTCTTCTTTTACCATTACAGGAATATCCAAATAATCTTGTATTTGATAATAAAATCTGCCAGTGTCCGTTTCCTCTGCAATTAAACTTCGCAGAAACGGGTGCGCTTTTTGAAGAGTGTCTATGCTTTGTTTTAGCCGCCCTTCATCATAATTGCTTTCTATTTTTGCCATAATCCCAAAGTGCATATTAGGACACATAAAATGCGCACGTTCTGTATACACATAATTTTTAACCGATTTCATATTTTTTCTCCAAGTCATTATTTTCCCGCATAGCAATATCATTCAACACCTTGTCCTGATGTGCTTCAATGGCTAACAAGATTAACAAAACAGCAAATACGGCTCCTGCCAAAAACAAAGTAATTGAAGAAAGCCAATGCCACCCTGCCACCCAAAATAAAATACCAGTTACAAATAATACGCCGATGAGTTTCATCATGGTAAGCCCCGGTTCAAGCATATTCAGTTTATATTTATAACGGTTATCATAGTCCATATTCTTATGTTTCATTTGCCGAACCTCTCTTGCTTTCATTGTGGTATAATTTGAAACTGGCACATGCTTCTATAAGTAACTGCCTTATTTCTTCGGGCGCAATGTTCGTTGTGTTCGTAGAAACAATCGTTGCTATACCATGCGTAAATATCCATGTTTTCGCAAACACTTCCGGTTCAATCGGAACAGGAACGTGCTTAGCCAAATCGTAAAGGCTTTCAAGTCTTGTTCCGCTATCTGACATACATAGTAGATGGAACAGATTTTTTTCATTTTGAGCCAGTTCCACATACTTTAGTCCCATGCTTAAAAAATAGGGGGTTTCGGTATCAAAAGGCTGTTGGAGCATGGTTTCTTCAAATAGTTTTTGCGTTCTTTTGTAAACTTCTTCCTTCAGTTCTTCCATGTTGCGAAAAGCATGAAACACTGGTTGAGTAGAGCATTTTAATTCACTGGCAAGCAAACGTGCGGTTACTTTTTCAAAGCCATATTCTTTTGTCAACTCAAATGCTTTTTCAATAATAGCTTCTCTGGGTATCTTAACTTTTGGCGGCATAATATTCTCCATAAAATAACTAAGTTATATATCAATGTTATTATACACTGCATAAAGATTCTTGTCAATTTATCTGGCTGATAGTTGACGCTTTGGTGCCAAAATGACGCCCGAATTTCCTATAGTGATATAAAACAATATGGGAAAATATTGAAAATGGTAGAAAAATTTATAATATGAGTGATACAATATAATCCAAATCGCTAAATCAATATTTGTGAGGGAATAATGAAGAAAGCATATTTTAACTGGAGCAGCGGGAAAGATTCCGCGTTAGCTCTTTATAAAGCCTTGCAATCGGGAATATATGATGTGCAAGCACTGTTCACCACAATAAAAAAAGATGGCTCTAAAATTGCTATGCACGAGATTGGTATAGAACTGCTCAAACAGCAAGCAGACTCTATCGGGATACCGTTAACGATTTTGGAGTTTGATTTAACTGCTCCATCAGACGAATATAAAAAGTCGATGGAAATGCACATAGAAAAACTCAAAGAGAAACAGCTCAACATCGCACTTTTTGGTGATTTATACCTGGAAAACTTGAGAAATCAAAGAATTGATAATTGTAGGCGACAGGGTATTCAAGCCGAGTTCCCATTGTGGAATAGTAAGCCGAGAGAATTGTTGCAGGAATTTATATCATTGGGCTTCAAAAGCATCGTAACTTGTGTAGATGGCTCTATGCTTGACGAATCTTTTGTTGGTAGAGTAATTGATGAATCCTTCCTGAATGATTTGCCCGACTATGTAGACATTTGTGGTGAAAACGGTGAGTATCATTCTTTTGTCTTTGATGGACCAATATTCAGGAAACCGGTTGAATTTGAAATAGTAAGCCGATACTACAGAGATTATCCAAATGAGACAAATACAATGCTGAACAGGTATTGGTATCTTGAGCTTAGATAATCTCCTCCACCCAATTCCAATTTACCAAGCATGCCTTTTGCCAACATAGCGAATCGCACGGCGGCAAACGGTATATGTACAATCAACAATCACGATTTACAAATCGTTCTAAATCCCGTCTCATGATGGAAATATTATATGGTGGTTCCTCTTTATCCCAATTCCATAAGAGACGGTACATTCTTTCCATGCGCATAAGCGACCGGAACGCCAATACCTGTAATGCCCCGTCCAATTTTCCCATAATTTTAATCTGACCGAATACAGTCGCAAGGATAACCTGGTCTGTCTGCAAAAGTGTCTGATCACCTTTCAGTCCATGATAAGTTTGTGCTGCCTGTGTTTTCAGTTCGTCATCCGTCTGCTCCGGTTCAGGCGGCAAATAGGTTAAGTTCCACTCTTTTACGATTAATAATTCAGGGAAATCAGCAACACACATTTTGGGCCGTTTCCGTACAGATTCCTCTAAAAAATGCAATGTGTCATTCCCTTCATCACTGCCAAAAGGAGCTTCTTCATCGCCGCAGCCATAATACAGTTCTTCAGAAAAACAGGCCCGGAAAACAGGGTGGCTGGTCAGGGGATGTAAACCATATTCCTCTGTATCAAAGTAAAGGTGATGCACTGCGTCAAAGTCCTGCATGTCCGTGTAGCCCTTTTTTTCTTTAGACCGCACAAGCTTAAATGCCTGCTTCTCACATTCATCCTCTGTATCAAAATCTTTGATTTCGTAACGTCCTGTTGTGCCGGTTTTTCCCCAATTGATTACCAGTTCACAGCCTGCCGTTTCTATGCGCCAAAACTTGTCCGATTTTTCATCCGTATATCGTAATGCCTGCTGCATATCCTGCCCTCCAAATCTGTTCGCCTCCCCATCGGCTCATGGGGATTTGCTGCGTACGCTTTCTCCGCCTTAGATAGTCTTCAGACTCGCGGCAGAGTTCCCAAAAAACCTGTTGTTCATCCGCAATCTGCCCGAAGAAGATATTTTCCTCAGTGCAGACTCAGGTTCCTCATTTGCATATCATTATCTCTTCGTTGGAACCGGATGTATCGGTTATTTGCGATGACACCGGATACCCATTTTCATATCATTGCCACGACCACACTGTCAGGTAAAGTCAAACAACGACAGCTGCTCTCCCGCCAGCTTATCCTCAAAGCGGTTCATATAAGCAAAAATCCGATTCGTATTGTTTTCAATCCCGTGCTGCGCACAGGCTTTCCTGACCAGCCGCATAAGAGAGGCCTGGCTGGGGGAGGGTATCTCATAGGCATTCCCGTAGGTTTGTATGTATTTTTGCTTCATCCCCGGAAAATGCTCGTCCAGCTTGCGGTAAAAATACTGCCTGTCGCCGTCCCTGAGGGTCACTCCAATCCCGAAGGTCAGTATTCCATAGGTTTTTGCATGGATGCAGTAATCCAATATCCCGCGGATATTTTCCTCCGTGTCATTGATAAAGGGAAGGATGGGCGTCATCCAGCAGACGGTGGGGATGCCTTCCTCCCGCAGGATATCCAGGACCTCCGCCCTCCGTTTTGTGGTGCACACATGAGGCTCCAGCTTCCGGCAAAGCGCCTCGTCATGGGTGGTAAGCGTTATCTGGACCACGCATTTTGTTTTTCGGTGAATGCTTTTGAGCAAATCCAGATCACGCAGTATAAGATCGGATTTTGTCTGGATGGCAAGGCCGAAGCCGTATTCGTCTATCAGCTCCAGACAGCGGCGGGTCAGTCCCAGCTCTTTTTCCAGAGGGATATAAGGATCGCTCATACCGCCTGTCCCAATCATACAGCGTTCCCTTTTCCTGCGCAGGGCAAGCTCTAAAAGCTGTGGCGCATTCTTTTTGATCTCGATATCCTCAAAAGGCCGGTCGGGATGAATCTGGTAACAGGTGCTCCTGGCATCGCAGTAAATACAGCCGTGGGAGCAGCCCCTGAACAGATTCATGCCGTTTCCGGCTGAGAGAATTGATTTTACATTCACTTCGAACATAACCGCTCCATTCCGGCCGCCTGTTTCTTCCCCGGGCAGGCAGCCCTCACGGCTTGTCTACACCCGGAAGCAGCTGCCTCCGACGAATTCACGTACAATGGAATTATTGGGAAGGTTTTCACTGCTCACGCCCAGGAAATATTCCAGGAATTTAAGCAGGCGCTTTGCTTCAAAATATTCCGGCTGATCCTTCCTCACGCTGTAAAGCAAAGGCTCCGCAAACTGCTTCAGCACCGCCAGTTCGTAAATCAGGGCAGAGTTGAACATGGCGTCAGCGCTTTCCTGGAATGGGAAAATATTTTCCTCCTCCCCTCTGCGCACGGAGGACCACATCCGCAGGGTATGGGTGGCAGAAGCGCCTCTTGTCCTGGCATCCCGCACCATGCGGCGGATCAGGCGGCTGTCCGTCGTTGCTATCCGGTTGTGATCGTCCACATTCAGGCTGGTGAGGGCGCTGATATATATTTTATATTTGCTTTTCAGAGGAAGCGAATGGGAAAGCCTGTCGTTCAGGCCGTGGATGCCTTCAATTACCAGAATATCCTCCGGCCCGAGCTGCAGATAATCCCCTTTGTATTCACGAAGGCCTGTTTTAAAGTTAAAACGGGGCATTTCCACCCGTTTTCCCGCCAGCAGATCCGACATATCCTGATTGAATTTTTCCACATCAATGGCTTCCAGACATTCGAAATTATAGTTGCCCTCTTCGTCCAGCGGCGTCTTATCCCGGTCTACGAAATAATCGTCCACCGCGATGGGATGAGGTATCAGGCCATGGGTTTTCAGCTGGATGGCAAGACGATGGGAAAAGGTGGTCTTTCCTGAGGAGGAAGGCCCTGCAATCATGACGAATTTCACATTTCCTCGCCTGACGATATCTCCCGCAATTTCCGCAATCCTGCGCTCCTGCCGCGCTTCCTGGACCAGGATCATTTCCGCCAGATCGCCCTCGCAGATCTTGTCATTGAGATCCCCCACGGTTTCTATCTCCATCTTTTCTCCCCAGTCGTTGGAACGAAGAAGCGTATGGAACAGCTTTTCCCTGGGTTCAAAGGGAACCAGGGTTTCCGGTTCGCTCCTGTCGGGAAGCATCAGCATCAGCCCCGCTTTATAGGGGATCAGGTCAAAATATTGAAGATATCCGGTATCCGGCACCATATAGCCGTAGTTATAGTCATAATAACCGTCCAGACAATAGACATTGATATAGGAACCGCGCCTGTAACGGAACAGCCTGACCTTATCCTCCATTCCCTGGGCATTGAAAATCTCGATTGCCTCGTCCGTGGGATAGGCTTTTTTACTGATGGGAAGCCTGCATTCCACCAGCTCCCACATTCTTTTCCTGACCTGCTCCACGAAGCCGGCCTCTATCTGGCCGTCCTCTTCCCCATCGGCGCAGATTACCTTTTCAGCCAGTTCTCCCCTGGGAATGCAGTAATAGCCCCTGCCGATGGAAAATTCCACGGAAACCTTGCCCGCCCTGGGGGAGCCGGCGATATCACTGATGGCCTTGATAAGAAGCATGATCGCACTGCGGATGTAGGTGTCGTGTCCCACCCTGTCCGCCAGCGTCTGAAAGGTAACGGCAGCATCACGGTCCACCGTTTTGTGAAGCTCTTTGATTTTTCCGTTGGCTATGGCAAGAATAATCCTGTGATCGTATTCTGCCTGATGCTCCTGTGCCAGTTTTTCATAGGTCACGCCGTTTTCATATTCCCTGCATATCCCGTTTACCGTTACTTTTACCATAAATCGCTCCTATTCATACCAGAAGGGTTCCTGCTGCCTGGCTGTCAGCAAATGCAGCTGCGGCAGCTCTCTGCTTAAAAATTCCTTCATATAGGGGACAAAAATCTGTTCCAGCCCGTAATGTCCCGCATCTATGATAGTGATTCCCTGTTCCAGCGCATCTATACCATCATGATGACCGATATCCCCGCTGATAAAAACATCAGCGCCCGCGCGCACTGCCTGGGAGATATAATCCTTCCCGGAGCCAGGCACCACAGCCGCCTTCCTTATTTTCTGTTCCGCCTCTCCGAATACCCGGACAGTCTCCAGATCAAATATTTCCTTCACATAGGCCGCGCACTCGCGCAGCGTCATCTCCTCCGGGAAAATGCCCACCCGGCCGATTCCCTCCTTGGACAGCTCATCCTCAAAGGTGGTTTCCAGCACCGTCCTGTCCGCCAGCGCCAGGCGGTCCGCCGCTTCGTCCGCCATTCCCATCACATCAAAGTTGGTATGGCAGGCATAGTATGATATATCATTTGTAATCAGCTTGATAATCCGCTTTCCCGTAAAATCCTCCGCCGTAATCCGCTTCATCGCAGAAAAAATCATGGGGTGATGGGTCAGAAGCATATCCGCTCCCGCCAGCACCGCCTGATCGATGACCGCGTCCGTGGCGTCCAGCGCAATCATAACCGATTCCACTTCTTTGTCCCTGCTCCCCACAAGCAGCCCCACATTATCCCAGCTTTCCGCAAAGGAACGCGGGGAAAGCTCTTCCAGCTTCGCCATTACCTCACTGCATTTCATGCGCCCTTCTCCTTATGTTTACCGCCGCATCCCCCGATACGGCTTACCTGGCCGGGACGGTTCATTTCATTATGTCAATCAGCTGCTCCAGCAATTGCCGCTCCTTCGCAAGCTGTGCAAGGCGTCCTGCCGTTTTTTCTTTTTCCGGCGCCCCTGCCTCCCCGGCAGATGCGCTACCTATCCCGGCGCTTATCTGCCGGTTCTTCCTGAGGCTCTCCTTTAAATATTCCAGCAGCACAGGATTTTTCTCCAGAATCAGGCGGGAGCCGAAAATATCCGCCGCCCTTTCCCATTCATCCGAAGGAAGCAGCCCCTGGGACTTACATTCCTCCAGAAAACGTTTTTCCTGCGCCTCCAACGTTTCCCGGCAAAAACCTTCCGGCGGGTTCTGCAGGTTAACAGCCTTTATAACGGTATAGAATTTGCCCTCTTCCCAGATCATATTCTCTTCCGTAATAAAATATCCGTTTTTTTTCAAAGCCTCTCTTACCAGCCAGGCCTCCGACTGGGGCTGGAGAATGGCCCAGCGCATCTGTGCAAGCTTCTCGCGGCCCTCCTCCATGATCTTCACCATAAGGCGGCCGCCCATTCCCGCAGCCAGAAGCGTATCCGCTTCCGGCCTTCCCCCGCGGCAGGGAAGGCCGGAAATTCCATCGGAAAGCCTCACGTCTATGTATGCAGCAAGCCCGAATTCCTCCACGTGTTCCCTGGCCCTTTCCAGAGGGCCAACATTTACATCCATGGCAAACACGCGGGGGCAGACGCCCTCCCGGATCAGGTATACTGCCACATACCCATGGTCACATCCCACATCCGCCGGGATACTTCCTTTTTCCACCATGGATGCGACCATATGAAGTCTTTTTGACAATTCCATATTCTTTTTTCCTTAATCCAGATAATCCTTCAGCTTGCGGCTGCGGCTGGGATGGCGGAGCTTGCGCAGCGCCTTGGCTTCAATCTGGCGGATACGCTCACGGGTTACATTGAACTCCTTGCCCACCTCTTCCAGCGTCCTTGCACGGCCGTCGTCCAGGCCGAAACGCAGGCGCAGCACCTTCTGCTCTCTTTCCGTCAGGGTGCCCAGGACCTCATTCAACTGTTCCTTCAGCAGGGAGAATGCAGCCGCATCCGCCGGTACCGGCACATTGTCATCCTGGATGAAATCGCCCAGGTGGCTGTCTTCCTCCTCACCGATAGGGGTTTCCAGGGATACAGGCTCCTGGGAAATCTTGAGGATTTCACGCACTCTCTCCACCGGCATGCTCATTTCTTCAGCGATTTCCTCCGGAGTAGGTTCACGCCCCAGTTCCTGCAGCAGCTGTCTGCTCACGCGGATCAGCTTGTTGATCGTCTCTACCATATGGACCGGGATACGGATGGTTCTCGCCTGATCCGCAATGGCTCTTGTGATCGCCTGGCGGATCCACCAGGTAGCATAGGTAGAGAATTTATAACCCTTGGTATAATCGAATTTTTCCACAGCCTTAATCAGACCCAGATTTCCTTCCTGGATCAGATCCAGGAACAGCATGCCCCTTCCCACATATCTCTTGGCAATGCTGACCACCAGACGCAGGTTGGCTTCCGCCAGACGCTTTTTGGCTTCCTCATCCCCCACTTCCATCCTCTGGGCCAGATCGATTTCCTCCTCCGCGGAAAGCAGGGGCACCTTGCCGATTTCCTTCAGGTACATACGCACCGGATCTTCAATGCTGATGCCATCGGGAACGGAGAGGTCGATACTCTCCATATCCACTTCTTCCTCTTCGGACAGGATAATTTCCTCATCGGGAATATCGTCATCATCCTCAGTGATACGCAGTACATCCACGTTGCTCTGCTCCAGCAGCTCCAGCAGCTTGTCAAACTGATCCTCATTCAGCTGCAGATCCGCAAAGTAATCGCTGATCTCCTGATATTCCAGAATATTTTTTTTCTTTCTGGCAACGCCGATAAGTCCTCTTACTCTTTCCAGAAACTTCGCTTCCGCGGCCGCTCTTTCTTCCGGGGTCATTTCCGCTTCGTTCTGATTTGTTGTTTTCTTCGTCTCATCAGCTTTTTCCTGTGTCTTTTTGCCCATTCTTAGTCCATCCTTCCTGCGCATGTTAATATTGTTATCCTTAATTCAGGGAAATATGCGTTTTGCTAAGTTCTTCCAATGCCTTTTTTCCTTCAATGACGCGGTTTAATGCCTCCACATCAGTTCCCAGACGGCTCGTATTATATTCATAGCTGATTCTTTTTACAGAAACCAGGATATCGTGAAATGCTTTTTCTTTTTCCTGTATTGTCTCCGGTTCCATCAGCCTTGTGTTAAAAAGTGACGCCACCTCTCTCTGCTCTTCCTCATCGGGGAACAGGCTTATGATGGATGCCGCGTTCAGTTCGCCCTTTTCAAGCCCTGCGAACAGCCTTTCGGCCACCCGCACATAAAGCTCCTCCGTAAAGTCCTCAGGTCCGATAAACCGCTCGATTTTTTTATATAACTGCGGTTCCTCCACCAGCCAGGTAAGCAGAAGCCTCTGGGTCTTTTTGCTGTTTTCCTCCGGGGTGGTTTTTTTATGGATTCCCGATTTGGGCCGTTCCACGGGTTTGGCAAGCCCTGTCTGGGCTGCAATGCTGCCCACCAGCTTCCTCAGGTTTTCGAAGCCGATATGGTATTTCTCCGCCACCGCTTCGATATAATTCTCCCGCTCCACCTCTTCGGAAAAATCACACAGCTTTCTGGCGATTTCCCTGTGGAACCTGGTCTTGTCCTCCGGATCAGAAAGGTTGTACTCCTTCTCCAGCATCCTGATCTCAAAAAGAAAGCTGTTTTCCGCGTGGTCGATGCGTTCCTGGAACGCTTCCTTCCCCAGATTTTTCATGAATTCATCCGGATCCTTGTACGGCTCCAGACTGATGATCTTCCCGGTAAGCCCCGCCTCCTTCAGTATGCCGATGGCCCGCAGCGCCGCCTTCACGCCCGCGCCGTCGCTGTCGTAGGAAAGCAGAACCTCCTTCGTATACCGCTTCAGCAGACTGGCCTGTCCCAGTGTAAACGCGGTGCCAAGAGACGCCACCGCCTGATCAAAGCCCGCCTGATGCATGGATATAACGTCCATGTAGCCCTCGCATAGAATGATATTCCCCTTACGCGAGGTCCTTGCAAAATTCAGGCCGTAAAGATTCCTGCTTTTGTCAAAGATCGGCGTTTCCGGCGAGTTTAAGTACTTCGGGGTTCCATCCCCCATCACCCTGCCGCCGAAGCCGATAACCCGGTGGTTGATATCCTCAATGGGAAAAATCACCCGGTTCCAGAACTTGTCGTACATGCCGTGTTTTTCATCCACGTTACACAGCCCGGCCTCCTTTATCAGTTCCGGGGGATACCCCTTGCTGCGCAGGTACTGTACCAGGTCATTGCTGGTCTTATTGGCAAAGCCCAGCCCGAACTTCTTTATCGTCTCATCCGAGAGCTGCCTGTCCCTCAGATACCTGTACCCTGTTTCACCCTGTCTGGCGCGAAGCTGGAAATAGAAATATTTGGCCGCCTCTTTATTGATTTCCAGCAGCCTGCTCCGCTTGCTTTCCGCCTTCTTCGCCTCTTCGGAATATTCGATTTCCGGCAGATTCACACCGGCGCGGTCCGCCAGCATTTTCACCGCCTCCGGAAACGTGTAATTCTCATATTCCTGGATAAAGGTATATACATTCCCGCCCGCGCCGCAGCCGAAGCAATAATACATCTGCTTGCCGGGCGAAACGGAAAAGGAAGGCGACTTCTCATTGTGGAATGGGCAAAGGCCGAAATAATTGGCGCCCTTTTTCTGAAGGCGCACATAGCCTGAAATCACATCCACAATATCATTTTTCATCCTGACTTCTTCTATCAGTTCATCCGGATAATACATGCCTTCTCTCACCTCAATCTGTAAGGCTCCCGGTTCCATCAGAACCGGAATCCGTTGATTACTTCACCGTCCAGCACTTGGGAATATAGATTTCCTCATACTGTGCAATGGCGAAACGGTCCGTCATTGCCCCTATATAGTCACAGCAAATCCTTTCCTTTGCTTCTCCCCTCTCCATCAAAACCAGCAGTTCGCCGGATATTTTATCAATATGATGGAGATAATAATCGTAGAGCGTTTCCACCAGCAGCTCGGCCTTGCCTTCCTCACTTTTGGCCTGCTGGTTCGTGTAAACCCTCTCAAACATAAATGAACGCAGTTTTTTCATAGCGTCCTCCACCGGAGGGGACATGCATATGTCGTTCTTTCCGAAGCTGTTGGTCACAATATCATGGATAAAATGATCCAACCGCTCGCCCGTGGTCCTGCCCGCCACCTCCTGCACCTGCTTCGGAATATCCTCCTCCCTCAGGATACCCGCCCGTATGGCGTCGTCGCAGTCATGGTGGATATAGGCGATTTTATCAGACAATCTGACGATTTTCCCTTCCAGCGTAGCCGGATTGCCTTTGGTCTGATGATTACGGATGCCGTCCCTGACCTCAAAGGTGAGGTTCAGCCCCTGGCCGTCCTTCTCCAGAATATCCACGCAGCGCACGCTCTGTTCGCTGTGCTCAAAGCCATAGGGACAGACTTTGTCCAGCGCACGCTCTCCCGCATGGCCGAAGGGCGTGTGCCCCAAATCATGGCCCAGTGCAATGGCTTCCACCAGATCCTCGTTCAGCCTCAGCGCCTTGGCAATCGTCCTCGCATTCTGGGACACCTCCAGGGTATGGGTCAGCCTCGTCCTGTAATGATCTCCTTGCGGAGCGAGAAAGACCTGGGTCTTATCCTTCAGTCTTCGGAAGGCTTTACAATGCAGGATCCTGTCACGGTCCCGCTGGAACACGGGCCTGATATCACAGGGCTCCTCATCCCTCAGCCTTCCCAGGGAATTCTTGCTCAGAGAAGCATAGGGGCTTAAATAAACCTCCTCCCACTTCTCCAGATTCTCCCGAATTGTTGTCATCCGTCACCTTTCCGCCATACGGCAGCCACGAATATATGGCATTATAATGCCTGTTTCCGACACAGTACGTCAATCAAAAATATGCTCACTATCTTTATATTCTGCGCCGATTCCCGGAATCCTTTTATTTTTTTCAAAAAAATTATTTTTTGATGGCAAAAAAGGAAGAGAAGCGCTGACCTGGCTCTCTTTTTATTCTGCGGGAACGCGAAATCAGACCGGACACTCTCCTTTTATCCTCTTATTTATGCCTGTGTGAATCCCGGTAAAACAATACCGTCATCACCAGCTGCAGCGCTCCCAGCAAAAGGAAGGTGCCAGACAGCCCAATCCGCTCCGCCGCCGCGCCTGCTGCCGGAAACAGCAGTATCATAATAACGGAAAACAGCATACTGCCCACAGAAATCAGCGTTGCCCTCTGACCTGATGGAATCAGCCGGTTCAGAGAAATGGACTGTATCGGATACAGCAGGGCGTTGGCAAAGCAGGCTGCCACAAACAAAACCACGGACACGGGCAGCCTGTGCAGGAAGAACCCGGCAAGCCCCGCCGCAATCACCAGCGCAGCCGCATACTGTGTCCTTTCCCCGGCTTTCCCGTATACCTTTTCACTGGCCAGCGCGCCAAGGCAGGAGGCCAGGCCGCCTAACAGCATGATCACGCTGATTTCCACCTTATTTAGTCCCATATCATAAAAATACTGCTGGCTGTAGAAAAACAGTACGGTATAAAAAGCAAAAACCATCTCAAAATACAGCATTATCCTGCGTATTTCCCTGTTTTCCGCCAGAATGCGGAAGCTTGTGACAAAATGCTGTTTTATCATGCCGCCGCTTTTTCTTATTTCCTGCGTTATTTCCGGCTCCTTCATCAGCACAGCCGGCAGCAAGGCCAGCAGGGCGATTATAACAGATGCGCCATAGCACCAGACATAGGATCTTTCTGCCAGGATACCGCCCGCCACCGTGGCAATGGATTGTGAGATTTCAATGAGCAGATTGATTCTGCCGTTCACCTTCAGGTACTCCGGCTCCCGCCCGCACTGCTTCATGCTGTCATAAACCAGCGCTTCCTCCGAACCGGAATTCAGGTTATTTCCCAGCGCCTGAATGACAAAGGACAGGGCAAAGCCCCAGAATTTACCTGAAAGCAGCATCAGAATACAGGAAATGGCGGTGCACAGCCGTCCCCAGACCACAGTCCTCTTGCGCCCCAGCAAATCCGCCACCGCGCCGGAGGGAATTTCACAAATCATGCTTGTGATGTGGTACACTCCCTCCAGTATGCCTATCTGCCACAGGTTCATCCCCTTAAAGGCCAGATACAGCACCCAGACCGAGGTGGACATGTCAAGATTCTTAAGAAAGGTAAAAATATAATCCAAAGGGATATTTCTGTAAATATTCCAGCGTTCTGTATGCTTCTTCCCAGATTTATTACTGTTCATTTTCGTAACTCCTTTTTTATGGCAGCCATCGGTCCAATCTGAATCCGGACTGCTCTTTTTACTTAAAAACAGGCGCAAAAAAACCAGGAGCATGCTTCCACATGATTCCCGGTTCATATCGGAGTTACTGCTTAAACGGAACCGCCAGACGCAACAGTCCCTTAACTACAGACAGGCCCTGTCACAGTCTCTGTGTATGTCTGTTTCCCTGAAAAAGGGCGCAGTATCCCCGTAAAGCAAAAATAATCCTGCTTTCGTCCGACCGCTGCTGCTGTAAACCGGCACATATCCCAAACTGAACATGTCTGTCTCCTTCCTGAATAATTATGGTTCTAACTTATCACATACGTTCCCGGATGTCAAACTTGTTTCTTCCGGCTTTGCTTTCTCCGTCCCTGTTCCTTCCGGCTTTTCGGGATATTCCGTAACAGCCCGGTTATCCTCAACGTTACAATAGTTCTGAAGAATCCGGGCGGCCTCTCTTTTGATATCCTCACGCAGCCGCTCCGGCGCAAGCACCTCCACGCTGCTGCCGAAGCTGAGCACCCATTCCAGCAAAACAGGATAGTTGGTAAAGCCCAGATTTTCCACCAAAAGTGTGCCGTCCTCCTGCTCCGTAAAGCTGGATGGTCCGTATTCCTCAATAAGACGGAACTTCACCTTCCCTGAAAATCTGGCCCGCAGCATGATTTCATCGGAAAACCAGTATTCGCTGTCCAGCTTTTCCTCCGGCACTTCCCGCGGCGCAAAGGCTTCCTCTTTTCCCGCAAGCTCCCACAGACGGTTCAGCTTGAACATGCGGAAATCCTCCCTCTGCCTGCAGTAGCCCAGCAGATACCAGGAAGACCACTGAAAAGCCACCCGGTAAGGCTCCACCAGACGGCGGCCCGTCCCTTTTCTGTAATAATAGGTAAATTCCACCAGCCTGTGCTCCTGGATTGCAGCCTTCAGGACCGCAATTTTTTCCGAAAGACTGTCCCTGTAATGGGAGGCCAGATTGATGGTTACCGCTTCTGCCGCCGCAGGCATATTTCCCTGCACGATGTGGAATTTCTCCTTCAGGCGCTCCTCCATGGGGTTTTTCATCACGCTGTCCATGCCGCGTATTCCTGCCAGCAGCGCTTCTCTCTCCTTTGCGGTTAAAAAGGAATTATCCATTTTAAAGCCCGGGGCCAGGGAAATCCCCCCGCCGAAGCCCTGTTCCGTAACGATTGGGATCCCCGCCTGGCACAGCGCCTCCAGATCCCTGCTGATGGTCCTCCTGGAAACCTCCAGCTTTTCAGAAAGCATTGGCGCTGTTACTTTATCCTGCTGCAGCAGGATGGTGAGAATGGCCATAAGCCGGTCTATTTTCATCCGGTCAATCCTTTCTATTCTTCTGTTCGTTCAGATAATATTCCACCAGCGTATGGGATACGCTTCCGGCCGGATGCACCATTTTGAGAGCCTGGGAAACAGGCACCCACACGGCCTCGTCCACTTCCCCGGACAGAACCAGCTCCCGCTTTTTCGCCTCTGCGATGAAGCCTATCATGAGCATGTCTTTCTTACCGAACCAATAGGTTCCCGTCATCCGAAGCCGTTCCACCGGAACGCCGATTTCCTCCTCTACCTCGCGCATAGCTGTGGTCTCCGCATTTTCACCGGGCTTCATGTAGCCGGAAACAAGATTATAATAGGTATCCGATATATATCCCTGGCGGAGCAGGGCCGCTTCGCCGTACTCGTTTACCACCAGCGCAATGATACAGGTGGAAAACATGTCAAACAGCGGCTTTTTGCAGCGGGTACAATAGGGCACCAGCCCTTCATCCCCGATTTCTTTTGGCGTCAGTGCGGTTCCGCAGTCAGGGCAGTAGGTAAATTTCATAATATTTTTCCTTTCCAGAATAAAATGCAGGCAGCGCCGTTTTTCAGCGTCCGGCGCTGCCTGCGTGCTTTAGTAATTATAGCACTGGTTTTCCTGTAATGGAATTATATTTCTCAACTATTGTATTTCACAGTTATTTGGCAGCTTCAGGCATTTGTCCGAAATCCACAAGGAAGCTTTCTCCAAGCTGCCGGAAATCATTGCTCATTTTTCCGCTCTGCTCAGGCATGGCGACCACATAGAACGTCATTTCCACCTGTCCCGCCGCTTCCGGCAGCATATCTCCCAAAAGGCGCATATACCCCTTTCTTGTGCTTCCGCCGCCGAAATAATTCATGTAGAAAGGATATTCCTTCCCGCTTTCATCCTTCGCAATCACCTTCATATCATACCGGGAGGCGTCTTTATCATCCGCTGAAAAATTAATCCGCTGCTCCAGGTCATTGCTTGTGAACTCATCCAATGTGACAGTTACGCCATTGGGCAGGGTAAACGTCCGGTTTAAAGCGATATGCCGTGTATCCTTCATCAGGGCGGAGGCGTCCGCCGTAAAAGAAAAATCCCATTTGCCCTTGATATTTTCCCATATATCCAGCTGACGGAATGAGATATCTATGGCTGTTTCTCCCACCAAATCAACGTTTTCACAATTATAGCACATTTCTATGCCGACAATTGTCTGTTCCTCGTCCAGATATTTTAAGCCTCCGCCGCCGCCCGCAAGCACACGTCTGCCGTTAACCTTTATGGATGCAATGGGAGAAATTGCGCTGATGTCAAGCGGCTGCCCGTCCTCTCTGCGCACCGTCACATTGACCCACACCTCCGATTCCGTCACCACAACCTCATGCAGGGTCACCGCATAGCCGCCGTCCATGGCTGTGGTGTTGACCACCTCTTTATAGTCCGCCAGATCCTCCTGCAGCCCCAGCGCATTTCCGATTGTCCACTGCAGCTGCTCCAGCGCCGCATGAACCTCACTGCTTGATGCGGCGATTCCTATCACAATTACGGCTGATGCCGCACAGACTGCCATTTTTAAGGAACGTCCTCTTTTTATGGATTTATTCCGGCATTTTCCTCTTCCAGCCGCTTCACTTTCCCTGGTCCTCAGCCTCTTTTGGAAGGCAGCCTCATACTTTTCAACCTCTTTCCGGGAAAGCTCCTGTTCCTCCGTTTCTGAAAAATCCGTAACAATATCATTTGCCATATCATATATTTTTTTATTCATATGCCTTCTCCTCATCTGCCGCTGCTTTCCGCAAAACGCCGCATTTTCCGTTTTCCCCTGGATACCTTGTTATATACGGCTTCCCGCGGAATCCCCATCTGTGCGCTGACGGTTTCCACGTCCTGCTCCTGCAGGAACAGCCTTGTAAAAACTTCTCTGTCCTTCGGCTTCAGGCAGGCTAACAGAGCCTTTGTTTCTTCGGAAAGCTCCTGTTCCACCAGCTGCCGCAGGTTTTCATCCTCTTCGGCCAGCTCCACCTCTTCCAGCGCTGTCTGGTCAGGCTGTTTGCCGTATTTGCGCAGGTAGTCGATGGCGTGGAATCTGGCCACGCCCGACGCCCAGCTTTTGAAGCTGCTCCTTTCCGGATCATAAGAGCCGATATTATTCCATATGCCGAAAAAAATATCATTCATGCATTCGTCTATCCTGTCCGGCATACAGTACAGTCTTTTTCCCACAATGGAAGCAAGCAGCCCTCCGTACCGTTCCATCACATATCTGATTCCCTCTTCCCGGCGCTTTTTTATCAGGGAAATAAAATTATCTTCATTTGCTTTCATACACCACTCCATCACAAACCGGAAATAAAGTCTGCAGCCTCTCTCCAGTTTTCTCCTTTCACTTATTAATTCGGAGGGAAGAGGGCAGGATCTATCCGTTTCCGAAAAAATTTTTTAATATGCCCTGCTGCTTGTTTCTCTGGCAAAAAGGCCGCCTGGGAGTCAGGCAGAAAGGCATCAGTATTGTATCACGGGCAGGCGGCTTCGTCTATGGAGCTGGCGGCTGCATGGTGCCGCTGGCGGCAGTGAACAGCGACAGCCGGAATACATGCTGCAGCGGCTGAAGTCCAAGTTCGATATAAATCACAACGGATGCGGGAATGCATTTTCACTGTTTTTACTAATAGTGCTTGTTGTTTTTTCATTCAACTGTTATACTGTTATGGATGGGGAGATATGGAATATTAATGTAAAGGGAGGGGCATATGAGAAGAGCCGGCATTACGGAAGCGGAAATAATTCAGCTGACGCTGGAAAATGTCCGCAGCTTTTATCACAGGAACCCGGAAGTTACCACCGCGCCTATGGCGGATAATTTCATGTGGATTGGTTCCAATGATTTTCAATGGTGTGAAGGGCTGGAGAATTTCCGGAGAACTATGGAAAAAGAATATGAAGAACCGCCTGTGTTGATATCGGATGAAGAATATCACCTGCTTTTTCATGACCGCAATGTATGGGTGGTCTGCGGCCGTTACAGGATCACCTCGGTCATGGAGGACGGCACCGCACTTCATGCCCATGTACGGGGCACCTATGTATGGCGCATGATCAACGGGGAACTGAAGCTCGCCCATGTCCACGGATCCCATGCCCAGGACATTCCTTTAAACCGCATTGTCACGATGCCGGAACCGCTTACCGCGGACATGGATTATTTTGATTATCTGAAGCGCATGGACTCTATTACTTCAGATATAAACAAAATTGCTTTCCGGGATACGAATAAGAATTACCGGTATCTGTTTCCCTCGGACATTCTTTACCTGAAAGCCGCCGCCCAGTGGTCCATTGTACATACCAAAACGGAAACCTTTCAGGTGTGGGGCCTTCTGGCCGACTATGAAAAAAGCCTTCCATATTCTTTCCGGCGCATTCATAAAAGCTATCTGGTCAACAGCCTTTACGTTGACAGCATTCACCGGTATAAGGCAGTTTTGAGGGACGGCCAGGAGCTGCCCATCGGCAAAGAACGCTACATGGATCTGAAGCATTATCTACAGCATGCGGTTTAAGGCCTCCCCTGCGGCGAAGGCCTGGGCGCTGTCAGTCCAATTATCTTTAAGGTTATGAAAGAGGCTTCCTGGAATGGATGAAAAAATAGAAGAAATTGCGAGCAAGGCAAGGGAAATCCTCAGGAAAATACCTTTTGCCGAAAAAGAACAGATTGATTTTCAGACGGTGGAGTATGGAGATCCTACAGTCACTTATGAAAGCTCCGGCTGTGGCTTCGTGCAGGTGGTAAATGAACGGGGGCAGGAAAGACGCAGCGTCATAGCCGGCAGCTTTGAGGAAATGGTAAATTATTTCGTAGACAGTGCGATTACAGACTATGCATACCGCTATGAGCTTGCCCACCGACGCCGCTTTGAATCAAACCTCCGTCAGACGGATGAAGTCCGTGAGGCCTGTTATCATTATATTAATCCCGGGAAAAAATGTATCCGCAGGGATTATGACGATACGCCCCATATTTATCTGGATCTTTTTGCTGCCTATCGCAGTATCTGTTTAAAATACAGGGAGGAAAACGTTATTTCCTGTCAGTCGCTTAAGGATGACATTGATTATATTGCCGACCGGAAATATACGGATACTCCCGGCGGCGGTATGTACAGTCTGAAGGCTTCCATGGAAAAGGTGAGGGAGCGGACAGAACGAATCGGCGCAAACAGCAGCGAGCTTAGGGAGGCTTTTTTGCAGTATGAAAAATATTACCGGCTTCTGAAGGAAATGAAATGAATGCAAATGCAGGAATGGTTGAAGGAAGCTTCAAATCAGCAGGCCGGCATCGAATATCATTTATTCTATTTCCTGCCGGCCGGATAGTTATCTGTTTAAAATCTGCTGCAGCATATCCCGGCTGACAAACGGGGCAAGGGGAATGATATCCTGCATGTTTTTTATGTTATGTTGGCAGGCTATTACCATTTTATCCACAATATCCCTGTTCACAAAGGGGGCTATGCTCACTATATCTTCCAGGGTGAGATTTTGATCTGCAAAAAGCTGTGCTGCCTGGCTTGCCGTTTTCCTGCTGATAAAGGGTGCTATGGAAATGAGCTCCTGTATTGATGTGAATTTTCCCAGATTTTCCTCTACCAGCTCATCCATCAGCTTCCTTTCAATAAAGGGTGCAATTAAAATGAGCATTTCCACCTGGGTCAAAAGCTCTTTGTGGTTACCAGCCATTTCCGTTATCATTTCTCTTCCTACGAATGGCGCAAGATAAATGATATCTTCAAAACTTTCTATTTTAATCTTATATTTTCTTACATCGGATGGTTTTACAATCCCCTCCAGTTCCTGTAATTCCTTTACACTGATTTCCTGCTCCTGAGGATGCATCAGCATTTCTACGCACTTCGCCTTGTCCTGATAATCCAGCAGTTCATCAACGGTTATGTGAAAGAGTTCTGCAAGTTCTGTCATTCTGGATATATCCGGCATAGTTTCACTTCTTTCCCAACTACTGACCGCCTGGAAGCTGATACCCATTTTCTCCGCAAGCTCCATCTGCGTCATATCGGCGGCAATCCTGTACTTCTTAATCTGTTTTCCAACTCGGGCTAAGTCAAACATTTCTTGTCCTCCTGGACTTTTTCCTTTGATTATACTGTTTTTCGGGTGGGCGTGAAAGCAAGAAGTGCTTGAAAGGGATGCAGGGATGGGTTCAAGCGGCGCTTGAAAGGGGGAAAATGGATGGCAGGGTTAAAAGATTATTTGAGGTGGTCTGAGCTTTGACCTGTTGTGGCCTATGAATATGTCACAAAGCAACTATTTCAATCCATAAGGCCGTATAAGCCTCGACATAATTGATATCCCTGAGTACATCAGGCAAAAACTATTTCAATCCACGAGGCCGTATAAGCCTCGACAATAATGCAGTCTGGTTAAAGCCAGAATTAGTATGCATTTCAATCCACGAGGCCACATAAGCCTCGACGATAGTGCCTGCGATTGGTATTCTATAGATAGGGTATTTCAATCCACGAGGCCACATAAGCCTCGACATGACACTGGATACTTTTACTGTGCGATAACTAGGATTTCAATCCACGAGGCCACATAAGCCTCGACATGAAACCAGATTACACAAGATGTTCCCATAGCAAATTTCAATCCACGAGGCCACATAAGCCTCGACTCTCTCTGGAATTCATCAAGGCCTTTTATCATATTTCAATCCACGAGGCCACATAAGCCTCGACCTGTTGATTGGTTAACTGAGGATTTAGAGAAGTATTTCAATCCACGAGGCCACATAAGCCTCGACCTGTTCGTGGATCGGAAGAAATCTTCTCGCAGCATTTCAATCCACGAGGCCACATAAGCCTCGACTCTTCCTCCGATACAAGTTCCCCTGTTATAAGCAATTTCAATCCACGAGGCCACATAAGCCTCGACGCAAACGTGACAGTGGATGGCATAAATCGTACAATTTCAATCCACGAGGCCACATAAGCCTCGACTGTCGACGACCAGCTCCATAGCCTGGAAAGCATATTTCAATCCACGAGGCCACATAAGCCTCGACCGCCCGTATACGGTAATATGACATTATCAACATCTATTTCAATCCACGAGGCCACATAAGCCTCGACAGCAAAAACATACAACAAATATTTTCAAACCACTATCTCAACGACACTATTATACAACTTCTCTAAAAATTTATCACTATATAATTACAATATATTTACCAAACCCATTACTATTTACAAAAAACTGGTGCGAATCCCCCGGTAAATTCATGTGCACTTCCGATTCGCACCCCCCTCCCCTTCCTTACTGCCGCATCCTTTCTCTCCTCCTCGCTGCTTCTCTCAACCATCAGCCGTACACTTCTCATTCCTCATTACACATTTTTCATCCCATCACAGCATTTCTTTTTCCGCTCTGATAAACACCGCCCCATCAATACATTCAATCATCTCAACCCGGGAAAAACCTGCATTTTCCAACAATTCCATTTCATGCTCTGCCGTAAGCGGTGTATCAAAATGCACGAACACCTCCTCTCCGATCCCCTCTTTTTCCCGCTTCGAATCACACAGCTCCATCAGAAGTTTTTCCTCGTCCTCACAGCATGCAATATAGTCAGCCTCTATGAAAATCCCTCCATTTTTCAGCGTATCATATATTTTCCGGTACAGCTCCAGCTTCTTCTGCGGTTTAAAATGATGAAGGGATTCAAAGGAAACAGCCATATCATAAGCTTCCTTACCGAAATCATATCTGAAGTAATCCGCCCTGATCGTATGTACCTGCGGATGCTTGGCGGACAGCCTGCCCAGCATATCCTCCGACAGATCTATCCCCGTCACCTCCAGTTTCGGACGCTTCTGCAGGATTTCATCCAGTTCAAGCCCCGTACCGCAGCCCAAATCCAAAAGCTTCTCCACATGCTCCGGAACCAATGTCCCCATATATTTATATGCCCTGCTCCACAAAGACATATGTTCCTCATATCCGTCCAGACGCGCCCTGAAAAAAGCAGCCATTTCCTCCAGCCCGGTGTCCTTCACCTCTTCCGTCCAGCTCCGAAGCTGCTGCATATACTCTGCCGTATTTTCTCTGATTACAATTTTCTTTTCCATAAATAAAAAACCTCCCAAACCTTTTATCCGCTGTCCGTCCACCCGATATTTCCATCAAAAAGGAGGAGGAAATCCTCTCTCCCCCTCCTCACACCGCTTCAGCAATGCAACCTACGGCAAAAGGATGACAACCCCAACCAGTCTTTTTCGTATGAAGGATAACCCGGAACAGCTTTCCTTTTCCATCATACCTGCCGCCCCGCAAAAAAGACACCTCATCCTCTGTTCATAAAAAAACCGGCGGAAATCCACCTGCATTTATTTTCACATTTTATAACGCTTCCTTCTCCGCCCGCTCCATATACCAATCCAACAATCCATAAAGCCAGCTGCCAAGCTCCCTGCAGGAACAGCCTGCCTCCCTGGCTTTTTCCGTATTCAGGCTGTAGCTGTCCGCCCCATTATAGGGAGCCTCCTCCCCGCCATCCTCAAGCCGGGGCACCGCGCCAGTCTTTTTTCCCACATATTCTAAAATTTTCCTTACGGAAACCGTTCCCCCACAGCAGGCATTCACCGGCCCGGTTACAGCCTTATCTGCAAGGGACGCCAGGAAACGCCCGGCATCCTCCGATCCTATAAAGCTCATCCGGCTGTCTGGATTATCCACATACATGGGAATTCCTTTTACGGCATGCCGCACATAAAAATACAGCCGTTCCGTGTAATCATCCTTCCCTATGACGAAGGGGAAACGAACCATAACCGCATTCTGCCGGGGATAATTATGCACCAATGCGCATTCCGCACTTCTTTTCCCCTCATCATAGGTAACATCCGTTCTGTTGCACCAAAGCAGCGCCTTCTGTTCCGGCCGGAAAGCCGTTTCCTGTATATCCGGGCAAAGCCCATATACCGAAGCAGAAGACACCATGACGTACCTTCCGCACCGAATGGCGTCCAACGCTGTTTTTACATCCATAGAGCAATATGCCAAATCATCATAAACCACATCAAACCAAACATCCCGGAACGCCTCTTTCATAGCGTTCCCATCAGTCCGCTCCACAATAATACGTTCCACCCTGCTGCCGAAGGGATCCGCCGTCCGCCCCCTTGTTGCAATTGTTACCTCATGTCCGTCCTCCAGCAAAGCATTCACCAGATGGACGCCGAAAAAACGCGTTCCTCCAAGAACCAGTATTTTCATTGGTTTCCTTCTCCTTCCCGCCTCTTTTCCAGCCATTCCCAGAACTCCTCCGCAGGCAGGGGCCTGGAATAAAAATAGCCCTGCACCATATCGCAGCGGACACGTTTCAGGAACGCAATCTGTTCCTGTGTTTCAATTCCCTCCGCCACAATCTGCACTCCCAGCCGCCGTCCAAGCTCAGTCAGGCATATCAGCACATCCTTTGCTTTTGGTTGGGATATATCCAGGAAAAAACGTCTGTCCAGCTTGATTGTATCCACGTCAAACTCACGCAGCAGCCCCAGCGAAGAATAGCCGGAGCCAAAATCGTCCAGAGAGCACTTAAAGCCCAGCCTGTGCATTCTGTGGATGCATTTTTCCACAAATTCAATCCCCTGATCATCAAAAAATATCGATTCCGTCAGCTCCAGCTCCAGAATCCCGTCCGGGATATGGTATTTGTCCGCAATCTCAGAAAACTGCCGCAGGAAATCCGGATCCTTGAAATGCTGCCGCGACAGATTCACTGAAACAGGAAAAATCGCTTTCCCCTCCTGCATCCGACGCGCCAAAAGCTCACATACCTTTTCAAAAATATAACGGTCCAGCTTACAAATACTCCCGTTTTTCTCGAATACGGGAATAAAATCCGAGGGAAAAATCATACCTCTCTGCGGATTCCTCCAGCGCACCAGCGCTTCAGCGCCTGCCGTTTTACCATCCGAAAGCCTGACCTTAGGCTGAAGATATACCAGAAACTCGCCCCTGTCAAGCGCTCCCTGGAACAATGCGGTCAATTCATGCTCCTGACGCAGGCTCTGCATGAATCTGTTGTCATAAAATACACATTCTCCCAGCGTGTGATCCTGCTGCCAAAGACAGGCCGTCTTGGCACGATCCTGGATGATCGTAATTTCCATCTGCGGCTCCTCAACCACATATGCCCCCTGACGGAAGGCCAGACAATAAGCCGTGTCCGCCTCTCTTTTTTTATTAAAAGAATTGATATCCTCCGTTATCCCCTCAAGCCGCGCCCTGACAGCAGACTCCTTGTTTTCCCTCAGGCACAGGTAGTAGCTATCCTCCTCCCCTCTGCCTGCCAGCTCTCCCTGAAAAATATTCCGTTCCAGCACACGCATGCAATACCGAAGCGTATCGTCCCCCGCCCTGCTTCCAAAGCTTTCATTAATCAGCTTAAAATTCCGAATGTTGAGAAATACCACGGTATACCGGTCCGGCGGCGCATTTTCCAGCAGCGCCATCAGCCTGAGCCTGAAGGCCATACTGCTCATCCCTCCCGTCACCGCGTCCACAAACGCAATTTTTTCCAACTGTTTCCGGTTATTTTTCTGAATATATAACAGGCAAAGCAGGAAAAGAAGAAACAAGACGATTGTCCCTGCCACAATGCAGAAGGTCTGCATAATATATTTATCCGTCTCATAGGATATGAGATCCGCAGGGACAAGGGTGAGCAGGACCCACCCATAAGATTTCAGTGTGTTATAGGAAAGAACCAGCTGCGTCCCGTCAACTGCGACAAATGAAAAAACACCGTCGCAGCCTATCTTCATATTTTCCTGCATCTGATAAATTTTCTGCGCCGTTTCACCTTCCGACTCTTTTTTAAAAATATCATCCAGCTGCAGAAAAGGCTCCAGCTCCGTAGGAGAAATAATGACTTTCCCGCCCTCATCCGCAATACAGGTGAGCCCCTGGCCGCCGAAGCTTTCAGCCTGTATCATCCTCTGCATATTTTCTTTTCCCCGGGAACCGGCCAGCGCCCCGACCACCTTTTCGCCCTCATAGAGAGGAACAGAGTACACTATTGTCTGACCGTCCAGAAAGGAAACACCTCTTCTGCCTGCAAGGGAATCCCTGATTCCCGGCAGCTCCCGCAGATTTTCCACAGCTTCCGAAGTTGAAACCGCTGTTCCGTCCATACCGATGGCCGCCATGAAATCAAGATCCAGGATGGCTGATTTTCTCTGCAGATAATCCCTCACTGCCTCATTTCCCCGGTCTTGCATCCGTATCAGGCTGTCTCCAACCAATTCCAGTTCATCGCTGTTGTTTTTCAGCCGCCCATCAATATCTGCCGCCAGCTGCGCCGCCACATCCTTTACATAGGACTGCGTGCTTCTGTCCATTGCCGCATGTAATCCCACTGCGCTGCCCACAGTTGCTGCCGCAATTACCCCAATAAGAACAGCCAGTATCAAAAACTGAATTCCCGTTTTCCTTTTCATGACGTATGCCGCCGGCCCTCCGGCGTTTTTTTCGTTTTTCATCTAAATAAAAAACTCCTTTTTCTCCGTTACAACACAGGAACATGTCAAAATACGCCTATTTTTCTATATTTTAATAGCAAATGTAGCCATCGGCAATAATGAATCTGTGTACGTTTACATATAGCTTGAGAAAAAACTTTATGGTATGCTATCAATATAACCATGTGTCAGGAGAAAACATGCAGGAGAAGAAAACTTTATTCTATTTTTTATATGACAGTTTAAAACAGCAGATTCTTTCCGGCTGCCGTCAGTACGGCAGCCCGCTTCCCTCCCTGAGCCGGCTGTGCGAGACCTATCATGTGGGACGGCGCACGGCCAGGGATGTTCTGGACGCACTCCGCGGCGAGGGCCTGATCCATACGGAGGAACGCAAAACCGCGGTCGTCATCTATCGCCAGCCGGATTCCCCGGAAGAAAATACCGCTCTGCGTTTCGTTCTGCAGCGGAAATCCTCCCTTATCGAGGTTTATGAAACAATGGAGCTGCTGATACCCGCCCTGCTCACCTTTTCTGCAGTTCACTGTTGTACAGGTGAGCCGCACAGCCTCAGGGATCTGGAGCACTACAGCCTTTTCCAAAAATATGCGAAAAAAAAGAAACCCAACGATGATCTGGGAATCCCTTCTGTTTTTTTCCATGATTTGCTGAAGGAAACCGGAAGCCTGCTTTTGAACGACCTTTATGCAAGTCTTGAGTTTTATACCCGGGTTCCCCTGATTCTGATGAAGGAACAGTTCCCCGCATACAAAATCAGTTCAAATGACTATAAAATCCTTTCATCGATCCCTTTAATCCTGGAGAGCGGCCGGCAGGAGGATGTCGCATCCGTCTTTCAGGAGCTTTACAGCCATGCCACGGTCCTTGTGCGCCTTTATCTGGACAGCCTTTCTTCCCGTTTCCCGGATATCCCCGATGAGCCTGAAGCCGTCTATACCTGGCAGGCACAAATGGGACGCGATCATTTTTACATGCAGCTTGTTCGGGCGCTCATAGATAAAATCGGCACCGGAGCCTGTCCGCCCGGGACACGCCTCCCCTCCGAAGCCGCCCTGTCAAAAAGCTGCCGGGTGTCCCTTTCCACGGTGCGAAAGGCGCTTTCCACGCTGAATGACCTGGGCTTTGCCCGTACGGAAAACGGAAAGGGCACCGTAATATGCCTTCAGGATGACGAAACCGCCTTTCAGTGCATAAAAAACCCTTCCTACCGCCGAGACACCTTACTATATTTAAGCGCCGCACAGTTCATGACCATTGCCGTCCGCCCCGCGGCACGCCTCGCCTTCCCCCGGCTGAACCGGGAAGTGCAGGCACAGCTTGGCCGGGAAATTTCCCTGCCCGGCAGCAACCCACTGGCCTGTATTTTCCGCTGTATCATGGATAACCTCACCCTGCGGCCGCTGAAAAGCATCCTGTCTGAAGCGGACCAGCTACTGCTTTGGGGATATTATTTCGCCTTTTTTGAAAAAGGGACCGAAAGCAGTACGCCGCTGCATCAGCTTGCCGCGGAGGCCTTTCACCTCCTGCAGCAGAACGACGCGGAGGGCTTTTCCAGACAGCTCTCCCTTTGCTACTGCCATATCCTGCAGTTTGTACGCGACTTCATGATAAGCGGCGGGCTGACGGAAGCGAAGAAAATTATGGTTCCCTATCCTGAGGAAGGGTAGAACCAGGCCGTCCCTCTTCCAATAACAGTCCAGACGGCCGAACTGTTCACCCTTCCTTCGCCCTGCCCAGGAAATCAAATATCCTGTTATTAACCTCTATCGCTTTTTCCATAGGCATATGCGGCCTGTGCCCGCAGCCCTCCACAATCATTATCTCAGCCTGGGGACAGTGTGTCCGGATTGCCTCCAGATTCCGTTTTGTGGCAAAGCCATCGTTTTCTCCGGCAATAAGTAACATAGGCATGGTAATACGCCCCCACTCTTCGTCCGTCAGCGAAGGATGCAGGCGCCAGTCCTTCACCTCCTGCCTGCAGTACTCCTGCCAGTTGCCCCTATGGGCCTGGGCGTGCAGGCATTTCACCTTTTCAATGAAATCGGTCTGTCCCCTTTCCTCCAGCGCCTCCGGCTCAAAATCCTCCGCTCCCGCATCGTCAACTATGCCGCCGTTTCCAATAGCTGTTACTGTTTTTATCCGCTCCGGATGCCGGGCCGCCATATAGTAGGCGACACCGCCGCCCGTGCTGTACCCGATAAGATGTATCCGCTCAATTCCGCAGCGGTCAAGAAACCGTATCATATCCTCCGCTATCACCGCAGAATCCCATTCCAGACTTTCGCACATGGTCCTGCCATGCCCCCTGAAATCCGGATAAAAGCAGCGGTATCCCGCCGCATAAAAAGGCTGGAGCTGTCCGCTGAAGGCCAGAATCCCCCTGCTGTAGCCGCTGTGCAGAAACAGCACCGGCTCCCCATATCCTATCTCTTCATAGAATAACTGCAATTCTCCCAAATCAATATATGGCATTTCCCTTCCCCCGTTTCTTCCTTACTTCACGCCTTTGTCTCGTCCTGCTGCCTATAACTGTTTTATAAACCCTTCTATCTCCGCGTTCACCTGTCCTGCGTTGTCCCCATTGGAAAAATGCGCCGCATCCGCAATCATATGCAGCGGATAGCCTGTCTTTTCCGCCCAGACTCTGCAATAGGCCTTCACCTTACCCGTGGTGTCATATTCCCCTGCCAGGATGAGCACCGGACAGGAAAACCTCATGTCTTTATTTTCATCCAGAAATTTTCCGTAGGCGATATCCATCTGCTCTATTATCTGCGCCTTTGTCAGGGGCCGCAGCATTTCCAGCATTTTATTCCGGGAATAGGCCGTCCTGGAGACAGATTTTGCCATGCTGCTTCTGAGCAGGCCCTCAGGGAACCATTTTGCCATCGGCGCCGCCTGCTTCAGCCACCAGATATCCGATTTTGAATAATAACCGGTGCCGAAGGGCGTGGTGTCCAACGCGATAAACCCCTCCGTTTTTTCAGGATATCTGCAGGCAAATTCCTGGCTGGGATAGCCGCCCATTGACATGCCCACCAGAACCGCTTTCCCTATTCCCTCACGCTCCAGTATCTCATTCAGATCCTGCGCACAATGCCCATAGGAAAAATCCCGGTATGGCCGGGAAATGCCATGCAGCGGGACATCCCAGGTAATCAGGGTACAGGCGCTCCGAAAATATTCCACCTGCTTTTCAAACATGGAATGATTGGCGGTCAGCCCATGGGTGAATACGATGCATTTTGCCCCGGGCGCTGCATTTTTTTCAATCCAGTAAAACACGCTCCCTCTCTCTGTTTTCAGCTCCTTCTTTTCCAACCCCCGTATCCTCCCATTTTTCCGGGCAGCCCCGGCTTCTTTTTTCCGCAGCCAAACCAACCCGCGCCCTGCCGCCCTATCCGCATGCACCTTCCAGGTATTTTCCAATCCGCTCCACCGGATTGACGGCCTTTGGAAAATCACACAGCAGCTCCAGCTCATATACCAGGGAATACATGGCAATCCGAACATCGCTCTTGGGATAAGCGAACAGCTCGGGAGCATATTTCCTTACCCAGGTCATCAGAAAACGGTAATCCTCCGGCAGCGTCAGAGGATCGTCCTCCTCATTGGCATAGTTAAAAGGATGGATTTCCATCCGTTTCCACACATGCACCGCATAATCCACAGGCGCCGCCTCCAGCATTTCAAAATCTATCATAAAAAGCTTTCCGCCTTCTGCAACAATCAGATTGTCAAAATGAAGATCCGGATTTACAAGAAACAATGCTTCCTCCTGCAAAAGTCCTGCATTCGCCCTGATAAATTCCGCAGCCCGCCTTCCCAGCTTCTCCGGAATGCCCTGATTTAAGCGGAGCTTCCCCAATGCCGTCTCCATCCTCCCAAGAAGCTTTTTCCCCCAGTTTCTGCAGGGGTCAAACAAGGGCATCCCTTCCGGGAGCGCAGTCCGGTTCAGTTCCCTGTTGATTTCCGCAATGCAGCGGACCGTATCCTCCCTCTTCGCATCCGTCATATGCCTCCATGCGCGAAACAGACCTTCTCCCTTTATCCGTTCCAGAACCAGGTAATCCTCCCCGGCCCCCAACAGCTTCGGCGCATAGGAGGGGGCAATGTTCCCATAGAACCAGGATTCCTTTTGAAAGCCTGCGCCTCCCGGCTCCATAAATATTTTGACCACTGCGTCTTCCGTGAGAAAAAGCGCATTGGTAAACCCGGACTTTGACTGCTGCAAACCGTCAGCCGAAAGCCCGTGCTTTCGCAAAATTTCCTCCGCCCCCATACTTTCCTCCGCCCTCATTCCTTCTCTCTTTCCTTTCACGTCGCTTCAGGTGGAAGGCTTCAATGCGCTCCCCCTTCGGTCAGAGAAGGTTCTTCCGCCGTATAATAAAAATCCTTTTTACTGCAGCCCGCTCTTCCGCCTCCTGCACAGGCGCAGGCACAGGCACACCCCGCACAGGCACAGGCGCATCCGCCATGTCCCCCATGTCCGCCGGGATGCCTTCCCCGGCCCCAGAATCCCCGGCCGTTGGCATACCAGTCCTTTCCCCAGGCCGCCTGATAGCCTATGTAGCCTGTACACAGGAGAATGAAAATAATTGCGGCGGGATCCAGGGATTTCTTTTCCCCGGGGCTGTCCGACACCGGCGCCCATTCCACCATATTGGCATCCCGGAATGTCTCCTTGTCGCAATAAACCTTCATATGCCGGCGCTCCCCTTCTTTTAACCCACCCTCCCAGACGTAGAAGCCGCCTTCCTTTCTGTCCGCATTGGTTTCCATCACATAGGTCCCATCCTCCCAGACAAAAAGATAATGTTCCACCGCAATCTCATTAAACCATCCTGGCATAAAATCATAAAAGGGCAGGCCTTCGGCCTTTTTATTTTTGAAAAGCATATCCTCCTGGCGTATGGTGAAGCCAAACTCCGCCACCTCACCCTTTTTATAGGCCCTGTCCAGTTCAAACTTAATCAGGCCGTCCCCGTAAAATCCATTTTTCAGCCCGCTGATCGCACCGGTATAGCCCAGCAGCTCACATCTGGAATTGGGAATTCCCAGGCTGACCCAGGTAAGAGGCCCCTCCTTGCTGTCATTAAGGACCTTCCACCGGTACTGATAGGTAATTTCCAGAGCGCCGTCCTCCTGTGCCTTTACCTGGACGCGGTAATCCAGGATTCTGTCCAGAGGCGTGAGAATATTTACGATATAGGCAATCAGCACGCAGATTCCCACCGCACATATACAGCTGAAAATCAACAGGCTTTTCTTCTTTTTCCCTGTTTCCGGAGTTTTCCCGTCCATCCTTAATCAGCCTCCTTTTCCGGCTCCGTTTTCGAAATTCTCAGAGGGCAGGACAAAGAGTCTTCTTCCTCCATTCCGCGTATGGCGCGGCAGGCAGGATGATTCCAGATACGCTTCCAGCTGTCCGTCAGCATATTTCCCAAAGGCGCGCTGCCGCTCAGCCAGCTCTGGCAGGGAACGACGCTGCCGTCCGGAGCCACCGCCATATTGGAAAGACAGGCGCCGCACATGGGCACCGCCAGCCCAAGCTCCTTAAGCACCGCAGGATCAGCCCGGCCGGGCGAGGTAAAGCTCAGTTCCATCCCATGCTGGGAACAAAAAGCCATGGCCTCCCGCAGAAGCGCATTCATCTCCTCCACGGTCAGCTGGGAGGACAGGGAGGCTTCCGCCATAGCCTTGCCCGTTTCGATGAGTCCTGAACAGGTCACATACCGGACGCCGTTTTGATACAAAAAAGCCAGCGTCCTGATATACTCCCTGTTTTCCCTGCACAGGGGCGTATTGACGCTCACATTCAGTCCGGCCTCCAGAGCATTGCGCAGTCCCAGAACCGTTTTCTTAAAGCTTCCTTCCGTATCGGGCAGATCCGCCCCGGTCAAATGGTTGTGTATTTCCGCATTTTCAGAATAAAGGGTGATCTGCACGCTGTCCAGGCTGGCGTCATAGAGCTTTCTGCACAGCTCCCCCGTAAGCCTGGCCCCATTGGTATTCAGGCGGGTGACGAACCAGCGCGCATGCTCCACCAACTCCGGCAGATCCTCCCGCATGGTCGGCTCCCCTCCGGTAAAAGTAAGCTGGCAGATTCCGGCTCTGCGGCACCGGTCGATGATTTCAAACCATTCCTGGGCGGACAGCTCCTCTGTGCCTGCCGCTGGCTGTCCCGCCGCATAGCAGTGCCGGCATTTCAGGCTGCAGTTCCATTTTCCTTCCCTGTCGAGCATGGAGCTTACCATAAGATCCATCCGATGCGGCGCCGTCATATTCGCCGCATATTCCCGGAGGGAAAGAGGCCCGATATTGCCTGACGGCTCCCCTCCCCGCGCCACACCGTAAAGCAGGTCAAGCATCTCCTGAAGATCCTCCTGCAGCTCCTGCGTTTTTACATAATAAACCCTTTTCGTCCGGGACACTGCCTTATCCATAACCTGCTTCATCTGCGCCTCATTAATCGGCCGCCCGTCATAAACGTTTACCTCACGGATAAAATTCCTGAGGAGAATCGCCCAGGAATAGCCCAGCGGAAGGATATAATAGCCGTTTAATATCATCACATAGGGCGCATCCGAAAAAGGACGCCATTTGGGCGGAATCAGATGTATCCGCACCGCTCCCGGCCCCTTCGGATTCAGTGTGGTATGCACCACACCCTCCTTATAGGCCCTGTATTGGGCTGTTTTATGCAAAATTCCCATGATATTCCATTTCCTTCCCGGCTCCCCCGGCACTCCTATTCCCGGATACGCGCCATGGCGATTTCGTCCATATAACCCCCGTTCCTGACAGCCGCCTTCCGGCGGATGCCCTCACGTTTAAAGCCCAGGGACTCATACAGATGCACTGCTCTCTCGTTATCCGCAAAGACCGTCAGCTCCAGCCTTACCAACATCAGCCAGTTATCCGCCAGATCCAGAACCTTTTCCAGCATCGCCCGGCCAATCCCCTGATTCTGGAAATCCCGGCGGACCATCAGGCCGATTCCTGCCGCGTGGCGGGTTCTTGGGTTGGCGTTTACCTTCAGGCTGATAGAGCCAATCACCCTTTCCCCGCCCGCCTCATCGCAGGCTACCGCAACAAACATAAAATCGTTCGGTCCCAGCCCCGCGAGCATGTCCTCCGTCTTTTTCCTGCTTTCTCCGGGATTTCCCAGAATTGTCTCAAAAACGCCGGGCATCCGCCTTAACGCGCTGATATCCCCGGCATCCCGCGGCTCTGCCGGCCGTATCGTATATTCCATAATTTTTTCTCCAATCATTTCAACTGGCAGCTGCCTGTTTCACAGCTGCCGGCTTCCGGTTCCCGCCGCGCCTCAGCGGCAGATATCAAATATAAACTCCGCACACTTGTCCATGGCCTCATATGCCGTTTTAAAGGGGGACATCTGAAATACATGCCACATGCCCTTATAAACATCCAGCCGGGCCGGTACGTTGGCTTTAATCATTTTCTTGTGCAGCATGGTGGCATCGCTCAGGAGCACCTCATTGTCACCCACCTGGATATAGGTTGGGGGAAAATCCGTCACATCCGCAAAAAGCGGTGAAATCAGCGGATTTTCATAGTCCTGCCCGGCAGCGTAGTTCTCGGTCATCTGCCTCAGGTATTCCTCATCCAGAACCGGATCCACCTCTGCTCTCGTCTCATGGGTTTTTCCTGACGCGGTCAGATCCGTCCAGGGGGACAGCAGCACAAGCCCTCTTGGCAGAAGACGCTCCTCCTCCTTCAGCTTAACCACCAGGGAAAGCGCCATATTTCCTCCTGCGGAATCCCCGATGACGATTACGTCCCTGGCGCCATAGCCCAGAACCATCAGGTAATTCCATGCTTTCATGGCATCCTCCATCGCCGCCGGATAAGGATATTCCGGGGCAAGGCGGTAGTCAAAGCAGAAAACATCCATGGAGGTGGAGCACGCCAGCTTCGTGGTCAGCGTCCTTGCATAAACACAGCTTCCCGTGGAATAACCGCCGCCGTGACAATACAGGATTACGTACTTTTTCATGTGCACCCGGTTGACCCGCACCCATTCGCCGTGCATCCCCTCCACATCCACGGAGGTGATATCCATTTCCTTGCTGTTGCCCAGCAGCGCGCCGAAATAATCCTGGGACTGGCGGTGTTTCTCAATATCCGTATTTTCTACCACGCTGTGCACCCTTTTAATCAGCTTCATCAGGCTCTGGTTCTGCTCCTGCTCTTTGTTCTTTTTCAGTGCATTTATGGATTTATCAAAAAGTGCCATATTTCCTCTCATTCCGCCGTATCCACAGCATGGTTTGCTTTTGTCCTGGTTGCCTGTCTTCATCCTATCATAGAAAGAAAATCACGTAAAGGGTTTACGGCACAGGTTTTCTTATTCCCCGCCGCTGCATAAAATGTGTATTTCTTGCATAAAGACGGGAATGATTCTATAATAGTATTTAGAAAGCGGCCGCATTTCGGCAGGGCCTCCTGCATGGGAAATCCGCATTATGCCGCCCATGCCCAACCGCACGGACTGTAGGAAGGGAAACTCTTCTCCGTTATAAATAAAAACAAACAGTAGCTGTTCAGTATCCCTCACAGTTACAACAGACATTCTTTACTGACATTATGCCAATCAGAACCGGGAAAGGAATGAAACCGATGACATCTCGTTTCCATATAAAAAAGGATGGCGTCAAACCGGCCGTCAGCCCCAGGGACTGGTACCGGCTGGATCTGTCCGCCATCGTATATCCCACTCTGCAGAGACGGGATTTTTCGTCCGTATACAGGCTGTCCGTCCTCCTCAAGGAGGATATCCGGCCGGAAGTGCTTCAACAGGCGGTGGATATCGCGCTGAAACGCTTCCCCACCTATAAGGTATGTATCCACAAGGGACTTTTCTGGCGTTATCTGGAGCCGAACAACCGTCCCGGCCCTTTTGTCAGGCCGGATATCCACAACCCCTGTATGCCCATGCACTTTAAATCAGGCGGCCGTTATCTGCTGCGCGTTTATTATTATGGGAAAAGGATTTCCCTGGAATGCCACCACTGCCTTGGCGACGGTACCGGGGGCATGTGCGTGCTGCAGACAATTACCGCCGTATATCTGCGGCTCCTGGGCGCTGAAATATCCAACGGCTATTTTGTGCTGGATGTAAACGAAGCCCCCGATCCGGAAGAGCTGGAGGACGCCTACATGCGCTATGCAAACGCTCTTTACTGTCCGCCCAGGCCTGCGGAGAAGACCTACCGGGTGCGCGGCACCAAGGAACCGTTCCATACCTTCAACATCATTGACGGCATTATGTCCGTAAAGGAGGTAGCCGCCGTAGCCGCAAGGTACAACGCCACCATAACCGAATATCTGAATTCCGTGTTGCTGTACGCCCTGCTCAACAAGCAGAACATGGATTTTCATCTCAAGCTGTATCCGGTGAGAATCGCCATGCCGGTGAACCTGAGGCGTTTTTTTCCGTCCAAGACGCTGCGTAACTTTATTACCATGGTTTACCCCTCCATTGATCCCAGGCTGGGTAATTACACCTTTGAAGAAATCGTTGCCCAGGTGCACAATTACATGCGCTATTATATCAACGAAAAATTCCTTCGCGGCGACATCACCACAAACGCCGCCACCACCCGCAACCCTTTTATCCGCGTGGTGCCCCTCTTCCTGAAGGACATTGTGGTCAGGACCTTTTACAGGAAGGTGCAGGATAAAAATTCCTCGGCCGGCCTGACCAATATGGGAGCCATGAAGGTTCCCGAGGACATGAAGCCTTACATCGACCGGTTTGACATTTACATGGGCCAGCCCTTTTCCTCCCGCACCAACTGCGCCATCATCAGCTTTGACGATACGCTGACCATCAACTTTGCCAGCTGTATCATGGAGGCCGACGTGGAACGCCATTTTTTCCGTAAGCTGGTGGAGGACGGCATCCATGTAAAAATCGAAAGCAACCGTACCTTTGATGATGAGTAATTTTTCCACCCTTTATAAAAAGAAAAGCCGGAGCCGCAAACAGCCGGCACCTCCGGCAGGTCCTTCCGGCAGATATCATTTTCCACAGTAAAAAAGCTGTATCCTTACAGCGGAATGGAGTTTAATATGTCATATTGTGTAAACTGCGGCGTAAAACTGGACGATACCCTGGAACGCTGTCCGCTCTGCAATACGCCGGTAATCAATCCGAATGAAATAACCTATACCCACTCCGTGCCCCCTTTTCCAAAGGAAAACGGTCAGGTGGAAACGGTAAAAAACAAGGATGTGGCCATTCTCTACTCTCTGGTGCTCATTGCTGCCGGAGCCGCCTGCGGGCTTCTGAACCTGCTGGTGTTCAACAGCAGCGCCTGGTCTTTGTATGTGATTGGGATATGCATTATCCTCTGGGTAGTGGCCATTCCTGTTTTTATCTATACCAAGCTTCCCATTTATGTTTCCCTGTTGTTTGACGGGCTTTCCATTGGACTTTACGAATACCTGATCACCTTTAACACTCCCAGCTCCCGCTGGTTCTACCAGCTGGCCCTGCCCATCACTGCGGTGGTCACGGTGCTGGCCATCCTGCTGGCCGCCCTGTGCAGAAAGGTTTCCTCTTCCTTCCTGGCATCGGCGCTCTATGTGTTCTCGGAAATCGCGGTCCTGTGTATTTCCATTGAACTGCTGATCCGCCGTTTCCTGTCCAGGCCGTTTCTGCTCACCTGGTCCGCCGTCGTCCTCACCGCCTGTGCAATCATTATTGTGGCGCTGATAACCATGCTTTCCAGAAAACGGCTGCGCGGCGCAGTAAGAAGAAGGCTGCATTTCTGAATTCAGAAATGCAGCCCTTTTTGTCCATATTACATTTTTATGGAAATTATTAATCCAGCATATCTACAAACCGGAGGCCTTCCTCATAAACCCGGTTCTTCGTCTCCAAGCGCTGGCCGTTGATCGTGACCACCATTTCCTGCGCGTCATATGCCGCCAGGAAGGAATTCGTCAACGCTGCCATAATAACGGCTTCGCTTCCTTCCTCCATAGTCTTCAGATAGTCTCTGAAGCCTGCGGAAAGATCCAGCGTAAGCTTTTCCTTATCCTCTGATATTATAAAATCATTTACCTTGGTATCAACCGATACAATATTCTTCTTGCGCAGCTCGCCGATGATTGTCTCCGGCGTTTTCCGCGGAACCTCTACCTCCTCGGTGCTCAGCTCCTTACCCACGCTTGAACCATAATATATCGTCACTATCTCCGGCTCACCGGTTGCCGTAACCGATTCTGCCTCCAGCTCTTCCACCGTTTCCGCGCTGCCCGAAGAGGTGATTTCCAAAGCAGTGTAGTTTCCGGTTTCCGCAGTTCCTCCGCATGCCGCTAAAACGGCAGCCATACAGAGTATTCCTCCTAATATCGTAATGCTGCTCTTTTTCATGCCTGCTCCCTTCTGCGCATATGGCTTATCGTGTTTCCGCAGAAACCTTCCCTGACGCCCTATGCTCCTCTGATTACAGTCTTCCTCCCCGAAAGTCCGCTCTTTCGTACAGCCGGCATGTCCGTTGTGCCGGTATATAAAAACCACGCTTCCTTCCTGCCACCGATTAAAAGCAAGAAACAGCCCTAACCTTAGTCGATTGTACTTTATTCCCTTCCCGCTGTCAAATACTTTTCCTGTCAGCCGCCGCGCTTTTATATATGACGCTGTTTTATAAATGTATCTCTTTTATAAACGCCTTTGTATTATAAACGTCTCTCTTTTATAAATGTCTCCATAATATCAAGTATCCGATCTGTCCAGAAGACCGCTCCTCCATGGCCGCCGCCCTCAATTTCATAATAGGCCGCATCCTTCCCGGCTCCTTCAAGCAGCGCAAACAGCTCCCGGCTGTGTTCCACAGAAACCTGCACGTCATCAATTCCATGAAATAACAGGACCGGCGGCAGTTTGGCAGCTTCGGAAATATATTTCCCGCAGGAAGCCGCTTCCGCCAGCTCCGGGCTTTCCAGGACCTCCTTCACTCCCAGCAGATCCCTGGTAGGCCTGAAGTTCTCCGGAAATCCGGGCGGCAGAGGCTCTTTGGCACATTTCATGATATTCGAAGGAGCCGACTGCGCAATCACACCCTTTATCCGACAGGGCGTCTCCTGATACAGGGGCGTATCAAATATCCCCTGCGCTTCTGTAAAAGCCGTCATCAGGGCAATATGGCCGCCTGAAGAGTTTCCGGCAATAAAAATCCGTTCCGTATCTATATGGTAGTCCTCTGCCCTTGCCGCCAGAAACCGGAGCGCCGCCTTCGCGTCCTCCACCTGGGCGGGAAAAGGGGCAATCGTTGACTCCCGAAACTGGAGTATAGCCGTAACTATGCCTCTTTCCGCCAGCCTGGAATAAGCAGGCAGGCTGTTATATACTTCCTGACGGTACCATGCGGAACCGGGTATGAATAAAACCAGCGGAAAGGTTTCTTCCGCCGCCAGCTTCTGTCGATAGGGTATAAAAAGCTGCAGACAGCGTTTGCAGCCGTCGTAATCCGCATATACCTCGTCAGGCACATAAAGCCATTCCAGATCATCACATTCTATCTTCAATTTCTGATATTCCTGATTTGCCATTTTTTTCCTCTTGGTATTTCAATCAATTTACTGTTTCCCGGCTGAAACCATTCTCCGCCAAATGTATCGCCGCTTCAGAGAAGTTGATGCCGTATTACTGCAATGCCGCCAAAAATAGTGCCGGAGCATTGAAGCACCGATGTACAGCTCATCTGGCAGGAGTTTTAAACAAAGAAAAAACGGAAAGTCTTCTTCAAACTTTCCGTTCTTTCATTCAGTGCAGGAAAAGAGACTTGAACTCTCATGGTATTGCTACCACACGGACCTGAACCGTGCGCGTCTGCCAATTCCGCCATTCCTGCGCGACAAAATGTATTTTATATGATCTGAGATAAAATGTCAATACATTAAAATAATTTTTTTGCATAAAAATTATTTTAATTTTTTACGGTATTTTTATCCTGAAAATATTACAAAAGGAACTCTGATAATCAACGGCACTTTGTTCCTCCTTGCCCAGCCCGTATAAACTGGCTGTGTAACTGCGAATAAGGTGTTTTTCAAGATACCCACGGCTATGGTCAGGGTTTTCTTACAAAAATACTCGCTGAATACGGACAGTGTTCGTTTACATCCATTTCCACAAATTCCTCAATGGCTTTTTGTGTTTTCTCAACTGCGGACGGCGCAATATCAACACCGTGATAATGGTCGCCCAGTTTAGATAAAATCACACAGCCGCCCCTTCACCACAAGTGTTGTTTTCTTGCGCCGAACAGTATAAATTTTTTAATCCTTTTTTCCCAGACATGCTTCATATATATTTGAAGATAACTTATACAGTTTTAAACAAATCAATAGATTGACCTACCATATAATCCGGGGCATCGCAAAGCAAGAAAAAAACAGCACCCACTATATCATTCGCACTTCCCATTTTCAGATTATCTTTATCCATTGAATGGTTATATCTTCTCTGTCCAGGTGTATCAAGCATTCCCGGTGAAATCGCATTTACCTGTATTCCAAACTTTTCTGCTTGTATTGCTGCTGTTTTCGTCAATGCAATAATAGCTGCTTTTGCAACCGCATATGCTCCCATAGGTGATGCAATCCTACCCATTCTGGAAGATATATTTATTACCTTGCCGCTCCCTTTCTTTATCATTTCTGGAAGTACTTTATTTATACACAAAAATGTTGTATTCAAATTGGTATTTAATATATGATTCCATTGGTTTATATCCCAATCCCAAATATCCAAAGGCTGTTTTCCATGACAATAAGTATACATCTCAGCAGAATATCCTCCTGCATTATTAATTAGATAATCAATGCGGCCTTCCTTTTCAACTATATACGAAATCATTTTATCGACATTGTCTTCATTTGTTAAATCCGCTTCATATTCGAATAAAAGACCACGCAAGGCTTCGTTTTCATTAATAACAGCCACTAATTCATCCTTATGTCTTGAAACAATATATACTTTTGCACCTTCTTTAGCTAAAGCAATAGCAATCTCTTTACCAATACCTCTGCTTGCACCAGTTACTATTGCCACCTTATCATGTAACCTCATAATTTACTTATGTAATGTATTAATTAAAATACATATACTTCCCCTTTCACTATTTTTGCTGGCTTCACATTAATTATACTTCATTGCACCCACAACTTGCAATTATACTTTTCTGCAATAACACCGGATGTCAGGAACATAATTCACTGGCCTATTTTCTTCTGTAGTAATATAATAATGAAATATACTGAAGGTTATGGAGGTGTCGTATGTATTGTCAACAGTGTGGAAAACAAATACTGGATAATTCAAAGTTCTGTAGTTTTTGTGGGGTTCGTGTAAACGGCAGTAACACCAACGAAAAGCCACCATTTGTTGAAAAGTCTGTTGTAAACCAGCGAAAACTTGAACAGGATACAAGAAAGGGAACTCTTGTATATTTACATGATATATTATCCATGGAATTCAGCGTCAATAAGCTAGAACATGCGCTAGAAAACAAACAACCCTTAATTACTATTCATGATAACTGGTTCCTTTGTAAATGTTTTACCTTTAACCGCCGTATTAATGGCATTCCTAATAATCCTTTTTTCCTTCCTAAATGGGGAATATATTTATCGTATTCATATAAGCTAAATAAGTACTATTACTCATTTGATGAAGGCATTACTCCCTGTTTTACCGATATTCAGAAAAATACAGTTGAGTATCAATTTGATAATCCTTGCAAGTTTGAATTAACTCAAAAAGAACGCGATATGCTTTGCACACCCCCTGTATTAGAGAAAAGATTGTTTTCTAGCTACTATGCAATAGTCAATCGTGATTCTACTTTTTGGTCAGATGATGCTATAGTTACTTGTAATGGAGATCAAATAGAAGTTTTCTCTCAAATTAAACCAATTATTGAACAATTTGAAGATTTGGTGAGAGAAAGAGAAGATGCATATCAGAAACAATTGCCTGAACTCAAGAGAGAAATTGAGGAAATAGAAAAGGAATTAAGTGATGCAAAAAGAATATTAGCTAACTTATATGAAATGAATTTGATTCCTTCCAAGTATCGAAATATTGGATGCGCATATTTTATTCATGATTTTTTTTCTACATCAAGTGTGCCCTTAAACAATGTTTTTTTACATTTGGACTTGGATAAAATTCAGTCTGAATTAGATACAGTTATCAACAATCAAAGAGATAGTGTACTTCAGGAAGCGATAATCATTTCACAAAATGAAGAGATAATTTCGCAGAATCAGAAAGTATTTAATGAATTATCTGATATGAACACTACCCTGGACAATATACGTGAAAGTGACATAGAAACATCAAAATGGGCGAGAATCGCTGCTCTTTCTGCCGATACTTGTGCATGGATTAGTTTAGCAAACTATATTTGAATATAGATAAATTAATGAGTAAATATTTTTTACTTAAGTTAAATAGAGTATTTCACAATATTCTAATTTAGACGGCTACAAGTTCGGGATTACAACCGATGGCAAGCCTGGTTATATTCCTCCAGGAGGTGCAGATACAGTAATCCCTTTTAAATTATTAGATATTATTGATTTGGGAACAGGTATAAGTTTTGATATTGCGCAGTATAATAGCTATAGTAAGTTTACGGTTGACAATTTTTTTACATCGTCTCTTGAAAACGATAATTTGCATGGAGGTCCTGTAATCAATACCGATAATTATGTGGCGATATACGGAAAGACTTTTTTACATAAAAGTTATGACGTTTCCCAAGGTGTCCTAACAGCTAAACAGGTATTAGAAGTTTAAAGAAGTTAGTAGATGATGGAATTATTACAGAAACAGAATTTGAAAAAACAATTATTAGGATTGTAAGAGGCAACTGTGGCACTGTTAAATGAGAAAGAGCCGTATTATGGGGCTCCTTTTTTGATAAGTACATAACATTGTGATAGTTGTGGAGACAATGGTAATATAAATGATTTTTACAAAAGGATTATGGATAACACCGTAGTCCTTTTTTATATGGGAAAATCAGCGGATTTGAATTGAGTAAGGAAAATGATGCACTTTTATAGTTCAAGATAAATATTAAAATACGGTGTTACATCACATGTCCCTCCAGCTAAATGTCCATAAGAACCTGAGGTAATGGATGTATTGTTTGCTGCGAAGGATAAAATCACCGTTTGAGAATTATATGTTAAGCCGGATAATGGATAGAAATTTTTTGATGCTGGATCTCCGTGTTTATCACTTGCCGTTCCCCAAGAAGAAATACAAGTAAATGTGATTAAGTGCAAAAATAAAGTTATCTATTGTTAACGAATTATAATTAGTTGCAAAAGTTTTTATATCAATTGATTGTGCCCCAGTCACATCTGAGACTATAAGTTTTGCAAATGCTTTAAAAGGGTATACGATAACAAAAAATGAGAAGCTTCAGTAAAACCAAAGCTTCTCACTTATAACTCTATAGTGCGGAAGATGGGACTTGAACCCACACGAGCGCATTGCCCACAAGATCCTTAGTCTTGCTCGTCTGCCAGTTCCGACACTTCCGCATGCCTGCA
>OLQF01000211.1_pt1 | contig 53436 bp, 65 predicted proteins | sample 1643171 | NCBI WGS metagenome assembly OLQF01 (sample SAMEA3136702, study PRJEB25190) | human gut metagenome | reverse complement strand
CCTCGTAACCTTCAACATTCACCGCCAGCCAGTTTCGAAGGCTGGTTACGCCATGCTCATGCGTTTCGAGAGGTTCACCGGGAAGCCGGGACGGGTAAAAACGAATGGTCATTGCCAGAACTCCACTTTGACAAATCGCCGCTTAAACCGCGCTAACGGAAGAAACGTTACGTTAGAGCCTGGATTGCATTCCGCCACATGCAGCAGGCCATCAATACTGACGACAATCCCCACATGGGTGACGGCTGAGCCGGAATAGCAAGCCACGCCAGCCCCTTCGCAGGGGTCGCAGCGCTCCAGGGTAAGCATCATTTGACGCGCCTCCCGGTCGAGGCCGCCGTCGTCTTTCGTGACCCCGGCAAAATCAGGCCAGAGAGGCAAGCCCAAATCGCGGCGTATCTCGTTCACAATGCCGAAGCAGTCGAGCTGCGGGTATACGCGCCCGCCCTTCATCCAGGTGACTGAACGGTATTTATCAGGGTTAAACATGATGGATTCCTTAGCTGATATAACGTAGTCCGGGGAAGACAGGGAGCGTGTAGCGGTAACGCGGCCAGGCCATATCGAGGACATTCATATAGCCCGCAGTGATCTGAACCTCTGTTGCCGTCCAGTAACCCGACTTGATTTTCAGCGTATACGGTACCGCCGCAGGCGCGGCTAAATCCGTGGAGATAAAACTGCGGTATGTCAGCGATGCAGACAACCTGTTAGCCAGGGCATTGCGGATCGTCGTGGACACAACACCATCAACATTGCACAGGGCGAATTTCAAATCTTGGGTACCGTCCGCGTTGCGCGCCGGCAGCGCAATGTCAATCGCACAGGCGGTAAACGTTACGGTATCGCCACTCTCTGTCGTCGCCGTAATATCCTCGTACCCCTGGCACAGGTAGTGAACATCTGAGCCAACGGTGATCTGCAGTGTTTCAATGATCACCTCCGGCCCGCTGCTGGCATAGAGCCTGTTAAGTCTTGTCATGCTTCAGGCCACTCCCTGTTAACGGCAAGATCAAGAATATCGCTGTTCACAATGAAGTCAGGGAACTCGGCCCAGCCAGGCGGAAGGATTGGACGCTCCCATAATTCCAGCGTTGCACTATATCGCCAGTATTTACCGCCCTCTGGTGTCGGTCCCTCGTATATATCGACAAACCTACAGACATAATCTTGCGCACCTAAAGGGGTAAGGAGCGGCATGTTGAACCAGTCAGCCCCATCGGTAATGATGTCTCGGTACCAGGCTTCGAAAAGCTGTGCCTGACCATCAGTAAAGATCCATGAAACTGGCGTTTGAGTAGGAACCGAAGTATAAGCTCGCCTTTGTCGCCGCCTGCCGGTAACCATCGCTGTACTTTTTAGCGGAGAAGTCGCTTTAAGACCAAAGTTCTCCTTCAATGGGCAAGGGAGATAATCCTTCGGGTAATTGAGATTAGTTGAAATTGCCATCAGCTAATTTTCCTCCCCGAGGTAGTTTTCCCCATCAGAGCTCTATGTAAATCACCCTGCCCGGTAGCAATAGACTGAACCGCTTTTTGATACCCCATCTGAGCCCCATCGGATGCAGCTTTCTTCATCATGGCGATTTGAGCATCAGAGGGATCGCCGTTGACATAGAAACTCATACTCGGCGCATAGGTTGCCCCCCCTGTTGACTGGTTTGCTACTCGATCCAGAGTGGCATCAAGTTTTGCGCTGGTTTTAGCAGTCGTAACGCGCTCACCTTTCTGCAGGAGCCAGGTTCCTGTTTCTGGTACAGAGTCGATACCGTCGTGAGCCTGGCCCTGCAGGGCTGTACCGACTCCTATCGCCAGCACTCCAGCCGCCGCAGTTGCGGCTATTGCTGCCGGTCCTGCTATTTCGGGGCCTACAAACGGCACGCCGATCATTGCTGTAAAGGCCTGCAGACCCGCCATTGCAACTTGGGCAGCAGCATAAGAAAGAAGTGTGCTACCAACAGATTGCAGAAACGTCGCAGCAAAATCTTTAACATTTAACTTTCCGGTTTCTGCCCAGTTAATAATCATATCCGTTAAGGTGCTAAATGCCTGTGCACCAACCTGTTGCATGTTGGTGTATAAATCCATTGATGCTTCTATTTGCGTTGCTAGTCCGGATATAAAACCAGCAGCACCATCATTTTGCAACTCATCCTGCTTTTTATAATATTCCTCCTGTATCTTAAGTCTCTCATCAAGAGAATTCTGTAATGCTTCTTTCTTTTTATCGTAAAGACTTTGGTCTATATCTCCAGATTGGAGCTGATTTAATAGGTCATCCTGTCGAGAAGAAAAGTCCTGCTGTATATCATTATTATCCTGCATGCGTGAACGCTCACGGCTTCCAGAATAACGGCCAACAATTTGATTATCAAATCCCTGTCGTACTAACTTATTCTGCTTTTCTAAACCGGAAACATATTCAGCAACCCTGGCATTTTCCTGATTAAGCCTAAGCTCTTCCTTTTTAGAATCCAGGACTTTTGCAGCAGTTCGAATCTGCTCTTTTTGAGCTTCTGACAATTTTTTAAAATTGCCACTGGTAATATCAAAATTAATTTTTTCGAGTTCTGTAACCTCAGCTGTTTTTTTACCAGTAGTTTCAATGAGAGCAGCTTGTTTTTGTAGATCAAGCAATCTGCTGTTAAAAGCATTTTCTGTTTTACTTGTTGGTGTTTTAACAGGTTTTCCGTTCGTACCACCAGGAGGTAAAGAAAATGGGTTGTCAGTTCCCACAGTGGCTACCTGAAGGGGTAGCACCGATTTGCTAGCTTTAGAAAATTTATCTCTAGTTTCTATAAGGGATTGCAGTTCATCGTTTAGTGCTTTAGCGCTGTCATCTACCCCTGTAATCCAACCAAACATTGACTCACTTTGAGAGTAGAAACCTTTTTTCCCTTCAAGGATTTTTTGCAGATATTCAATACGTTCATTAACTTGGTCTATATTTGTTAGGTCGATCTTACCACTAAGCGCCGCAAAACGGTTTCCTGTGCTGGCTGCTAGTTGGCCCGCTCCTGCAGCTGCTTTTACAAGCCATCCAGCAAGTTGAGCGACTTCCGATACAAGATCAGAAATACCTTGAAGAACCAAGGGGTCAGTCAGTACGTCATGAAGCTTATCAAGTGAGCCCTGCAAAGGAGTTAGATCAACTTTTGCCAATCCGGCTGCAATCTCAATTTTGAGCCCTGCAACCTGAGCCTCCATATCTTCAAAAAGTTGGTTAACCTTTACTAAATCATCAATAGAGGATGGATCAGGAGCAACACCATAATCTTTAGCAAGGTCAATAAACTGTTTGAGTTTTTGGTTATTGTTATCAAACAAAGGAAGCAATTTTGAAAGGTCGTTACCCAAACTTTCAAGAATGGTGGTCTTCTCGGCATTAGTACTAATTTTCCCCAAAGATTCACCGATAGCGAGCAATTGTTTATCTGGACTGACTTTTGATAGTTTTTCCGCAGATAATCCAAGAGCGTTGAGCGCATCAACAGCTTCACCTGATTTATTTAATACCGCTTCACCAATTTTATCACCAATATCCTTGAAGATATCAGCCATTTGGTCACCGGAGACACCAGCCTTTTCAGCTGCAAACTGCCAAGCAAGTAGTTCCTGGGTAGATAATTGTAATGATTTAGCCCAGCGGTCAGTTTCTGCTATTTGCCTAGATGTGGATTTCAGTAATTGAAAGCCGGATGCGCCAACAGCCAACCCAGCTGCAATAGCTGCTGCCCCTATACCTGCTAGTGCAGCACTGGATTTTGCCACATCATCTTGTACCTGCTTGCTCCACTTGGCTGATGCACGCTCAGCTTTATCCATCCCTGAAACAAATCCACCAACTTTTGCAACCAAGTCGATAGTCAGAGTTCCCAGTGACTTGCCAGCCATAAATTCTCCAAGTGAAAAAAAGCCCGCTTTTAGCGGGCGTTATTTTAACAATTGTCCTTTAACCTCCTTTTAAGGGTAGATTTAAAATCTTTCCTTAGTGATTCAGGGAGACCTTGTTCTAACCTATCGATTAAAGGCATATTCATGAAAAGGATATCATTAACACTACTTGAACCATGTTTTTTTAAAAACATCATTGCAAGATTGTCTACAGCCAAGATATTAAGGCATGGTTCACCATCTTTCAAAGAAACAAAGTCATATGATGATAAAGATTCTATTTTAGTGAAATCTACTTCTTGTAATGACTTCTTTCTTCCTGAGAAAGAAATGAAGATACCAGCAAGAAAAAGAACAACCGCAACTAATAAATAGTTTTGCTGTTGAGCCATTAGCCCAATATTATTAACTCTTGTACCATCGCCAACCTCAACACTCACATCCATAAAGAACAATGAGTACACCGCGAGAATTATACCTGCCAGCGATAACAGCTGCCCTGAACTCTTCATATCATTCCCTCGTGATAATAGTTACCAAAAGGGTAGCAGGATTTTTTTAAAGGCAAAAACAATAATTAGTTCCAGGCTTTCATGGCCTCTTCCAGAGATAATGGCGCTTCGTTGATGTGCGGTGCAAAGTCACTTACCTTGAACGGCGGCGTGTTCTTTGCCTTATTGATGTTAGCCAAGACAGAAGCCACCAGCGAAGCCCCCCACTCGGTACGCATCATGATATTGAGCGGTCCGTACTTCTCACGGTACTTGAGCCAAACCAGAAATTCCCTGCGACTCATCCGCTCCTGAGCCTCTGCGATGGTGCGGCCGCCGATGCCGTTCATCACCAGTTCGCACCAGAATTCATCCTCGCCGGTTAGCTCGTAGTCTTTCCCAGTTCATTTACATCATGAATTGCAGCCAGCAGGGCCATAACGATTGGGCCGTCCAACGCCCCACGCTCCGGGGTAGCAGTTCCAAGAATGTCAGCCGCGGTAAACACTGGGGCTCCGTCCTGATCGCAAATATGCGCCGCAATGCGCTCAGCAATCGGGTCCGATTTCCCGTTATACGCCAGCAGTTCAGCTTTAGTGGTGTGGTAGCCCATCGGGCGCACATAGACGGTTGCGATATGCTCTTTCCCGTCACGGCCTTTCCACTTAATTTCTTTTTCCACGGGACGCCCGGTAAAGGCACCGGTTTCTTTTAACGTATCGAGAGTAAGTTGCATTTCAGCTCCTGAATAGAAAAGCCCGGATAACCGGGCATATTAATTACGCTGCGGCCTTAGGCACCCATACGGAAGAGCCAGACCGCTGGATCGTGGCGGAGGTCGTCACAACAGCGTTACCCTGAAAATCAAACGGGAAGTCAGAAACGTAACCCTGGAAAATGAACCAGGTGCGATCCGATGGCAGCACCAGGCCATCAACAGCATCCTCAGCGCCAGGAGCGGCGGCTGTCGGGACACTGGTTCCATCTGACCAGCCAACCGCAAAAGTTAACGGCGTCTGGTCATTCGCTTCAGCGAGGCCATGCAACATAATGTGGCTGGCGTTCGTCGGATCAGCGTTAAGCCCGACGGTTGCGGCCGCAGGCGTTTTAAGCCCCTTTTTGTAGGTTCTGGAATCCCGTTCACTCAGACAGGTATCTTCAATCTGATCGGCAGGGTTCCCGCCGGGGTTGAAACTGGTGATGCATTCAACCTCGCTGACCACGCCAGACTTGAGCACAAAAAACTGCGTGCCTTGCGTTAATACAGACATGTTTTGTCTCCATAAAAGAAAAACCCGCACAAGGCGGGTCAGTTTGGGGTTGTTGGTTATCTGGTCGTTATCCAGTCAACATCGAAGGAATAGCGGTATCGCATTGTTTCAGGATCGCGGCTTTGTTCACCCCATCGGGTGATATAGGCCTTGCCCTCAATTGCGTCGCGTAAAGCACGGGCAGCAGCGATCACGTCGGTGTCAGTATCGCCATAGACATCAACCTGCAGAGAATAGTGATCCGCATCTGGCCGCTGGTTCAGATAATTTTCAGGGTTGCCCCCTATGTTTTGCCAGACTGCATAGGGGTAAACGATATTATCGTCCTGCATACCGAACGGATAAAGCCGCACGGGATTAGAGCCTAACAAATCCCTGACTGCCTGGCTGGCTGCGCAAACTGCAAATATTGGAGCAATCATACCGGAGTTCCTTTTTTAGCCGCCCGTCGCACAGCCCGATCAATGGACTTTTCCAGCTCCGCTGCGAAAGTATTAATTACGTCGGTATCAACACCATTGATCGCCGGCCGCAAAACAGGCTTTGCTGTTGCGTGCTCTGTGCCGAACTCCAGGAATCGCCAGTACCAGGTATCCCCGCCGGGATTACCTTTATCTCCGGCAGTGTTAAAACTTTTACCCGCCCTGCCTTTTCGGACGTTGGCCTTTGTATTGGCGTATTGCCTGGCGCCGCCCATCACCCCGACACGAAACGTTGGATCGCCGGTTCTGCGAAATGCCTTGCTGCTGAAACTGACCACAATGTTTTTGTAGATAGCCTCTTTGGTGAGAGGATCATCAACCCGCGCGGCATTATTGCGCGCTCTGTCCCTGATGACGTTTGCCGCTTTACGCAGCGCTGCACGACCGGATTTATCGCGAGTGACCTGTGAGACGGCATCCAGTTTCCCCAGGACGGAATCGAGGCCGGTCAGGTTTACTTCCACGCCATCAGCCATCGTTAGCCCCCTCTGAACAAGGTAGTGTCAGGTATTCCCTGCCGCTCCGGGGGTCAGGTAAAACGCCCTCAATGTTGTAGATGCGGCCACGAAACAGGATCCGATGTTTGCGGGTGACGCCCTTACGGTAACGAATCGTTATCCGTGTGGTAACTTCGCCCTGAGAGGCCTGGGCGGCGATAAACTCACGTGCGGATAAAGGAGCGACTTCGGCCCAAAGGGTTGCGACATCGCGCCAGGTATTAATCACGGCTCCCGTTGTCGGGTTCTGTTCTTTTACCGGCTCCTGCAGGGTGATCCTGTGACGCAATTTTCCGGCCTGCATATCACCCCCTGGGTTTCCCGCTCAGATAGGTTTGCTGCTCTGGTGCCTCATCGAGATCGCCGGCAAGCGACTGGATAATCACATCGGACAGGGCGACGTTAGACTCAGCCAGGCGGTTTATCGCTTCCGTCTGCTCTCTCTGTGCTGCTGTTTGTTCGCTCAGCGCTGCTATCAGCGCGTTTACCTGTTGCTCGTTCATAGGCAATTTTCGTCCACTTTTTTAACCATTCACGCCGACGGCGGCACCCTTCACAGGCCATAAATCACCTCAAAGTGGGATATATCGGTAGGGTTCAAGCAACGAAGTGAAGCCGAAGGGGATGCTCATTTTATTTACATCGGAAGCTTCTTCCCTGCTGTTGAACCAATGCCCAACAAGAAGCATCAGCGCCAGGAGGATATCGTCAGCAATTTTTAACCCGTCTGGATCGGTATCAGGCACAGAGTCTTCATGCAGTTTCCGATTAATGAAGTTCTCTGCGCGACGCCGAGCAGCGGTGAAATACAGCGTCAGCAATTCATCTTCGGTTGCATCGTCAATATCGATCCGACACTGCGCCCGCAACATCTCAATCGTTGTGCTCATGTATTTTCCCTGGCCCGCAGCGAACTGCGGGCATAAAAAAACCGCCGGAGCGGTGGAGGTTGAAGCTGATTATTGCCTTAGCCGCCAGATGCCGGTTTACCCACCAGCGCCTTAATCGCGCCGGTATCTTCCAGTACGCAGTCGAAGCGGTGGAAGGCCAGGAAGCCAGTCTGATCGTACTCTGCGTAACGCTCAACCAGCCGTTTCAGCGTCATGTAAGTGACGCGACGAACGATAAAGCGGTTAAAATCGCCGAAGTAGGCAAATTTGGCACCAGCCGCGATATCAGGAATAGCCTGGTCAACGACATACGGCACCTGCAGAACAGTAGCAGGTGCGCCACCGATAATGTTCGGTAACCAGAGCGGGCGGCCCTGTCCGTCCTCCATTTCCTCCACCAGCTGCAACGTTGCATCGTTAAAGGCCCAGCGCACCTTTGGACCGTTACGGTATGCCGGGTCGACAGAGTGCTTCAGTGCGTTCAGCTCTTTCCAGGTAAAGGTGGTCGCTGCTGCGGTATTTTTGGTGCCAGTTACCGACGCAGCCAGCCCTTTAGGCTGCAGCGGGGTGCCGGTGCCGGTCCCTAATACCAGATACTTCGCTTCACCACGTCCGATGCGAGTGGCGATACGCGCGGCCAGGAACGCCTCGATATCTACGCCGCTGTCCTGGAGCAGTTCATTGGATACGCGAATGATTTTAGAGGACAGTTTTTTAGCCCCCAGCGTTGCACCGCCGAAAGACACGTCTTCTTCACTGGTTTCAGTGTTTTCGCCCAGCAGTTCACCTTCTTCAGTGGTACCGTCAGAGGTAGCCCAGTCAATGTCCTGGCCGTTGGCGGTATTCAGAATTTGCGCCACACTGGCAATTCCACCGTAATCTTTCAGTGCTTCGACGATCTTATTGCGGAACTGGGTTGGTACGGTGTAACCCCCTTTTTCATCCGGCGTCGTGCCCTGAGCACGCAGCTCCTTTAAAGCCTGGCGTTCTTCAGCGCTCATCTCGCCAAGACCACGGCGCAAAAACGCATTAAACGCCGCAGCACGACGTTCGTTAGCCTGTGCTTCCGGGTTTGCTGGATCACGATTCTGCTGCTGGCGCTGTTCCGGCTCGTTTTCGTGGATATAGTCCTGATCCTGGCGGCGCAGTTCCTCTTCGCGCGCAATACGCTCATCAAGGGCGTCAAGCTCCGATTTTGCAGCGTTCCACTGAGTACGCTGCTCATCGGTCCAGGGGGTATCACCAATTTTGTCATGCAGGGCACGCATATCTTTGGCGATGGTGTTACGTTTTTGCTTCATTTCATGCAGTTTCATGATTTTTCCTTACGCGTTAAGAAGGGTCAGCAGGCGCTCACGCGCCATTCGTTGATTAATGGCGTTCTTTAGCGCACCGCTGTCGCGCGCCTCCTGCCAGGCTTTCATCGATCGGACGCCGGAGTCGGCCTCCTGATATGCGGGATAAGTCACCGGACTGACATCAAACAGCCGGGAAAACTTCGATATTTCACGAATAACGATCCCTTCATCGTCCTGGTACCAATTTTCACCGTCATGGGATACCCGGAAGGCAAAAGATGACTGGTTAATGTCACCGCGCATCATCGGCGCCAGCACCAGATCGCGGATAGTTTGCGTATCCGGCGCTGTAATGTCGTAACGCAGGCCGCGCTCATCGACAGACAGGGATAGCGTCCCGGAAGCACTCCGTCCGAGAATAAAGTTGGGGTCATGGTTAAACAGCCCGCGGACATCATCATTCAGCACATCGTCAAATGCTCCGGGCTTGATGATTTCACGGAATCCCCATAGGGGTTCAGAACGGCTGTTGAACACCGAGCCATAGCCCAGAATGCGGGTAGGTTCATCGGTGCGTTGCTCGGCTCTAACCTCCCCGCTGTAACAGCGCGTTTCACGGTCATTCATTGGGCTTTTCCTCGTCGGTTTTAGGTGCCTTAAAATCGTCTGCGGGGTTCGCGGCGTTAACGCTCACCAGCATTTCATCCAGGCCATCTACCGGATTCATGTCTTCGAAGGCTCGCGCTTCATTGCGGCTCATCCAGCCATCAGTGATCGCAAAGTGGTAGAACTGGGCACGTTCCTGCGGGGTCCCGCGTAGCAGGCCTGTCAGGTTAAACCTGACGTAATATCCGGCAGCCAGTTCAGCACGGGTGAACAGGCGGCGATTGAGTTCCTGTTCCCAGTTCGTTACCCACGGCATGATCGTGTAGCGGACAAACTGAATGGCCTGCTGCGTAATATTTGAGAAAGTGGCTTTTTCGAGATCGTTAATCATGTGCGCCGGTACATTAAATATCCCGGCAATCATCGACCGGTTCAGCTTCGACATATCAATGATCTGGGCATCAACCGGGGATACGGTGAGCGCTTTGTAATCCAGCTCTGCCGGGAGAAGCATTGTTTTATTCTCCTGGCTGCGCAAAGCAGCTGTAGCTTTTTGCCACATGCTTTTTAAACGCCCCCAGCTTTCTTCATTCAGCTGGTTTTTCACCGAAATAATGCCAGCGGGTCGCGCATTACCGTTGAAGAATGAACTGGTATAAGCCTGCCCGCTCATCCCCATGCCTATCGTCTCGGCATGCTGCATAATTGGGCTAAGTCCCATTTTCTGGTTGTTACCCAGCGCCCGGATATGCACCATATCGTCGGGATTGACGGCAAACGCCCCCTCTTCGTTGTAAACGCCATAGGTATACCGACCACCCGTGTTAAGCAGTGTCGTTTCCCAGGGCATGCAGCATTCCAGCCCGGAAACTTCACCACGACGGGAACGCTTCACCCAGGTGTAACCATTCCCCCAGCCCAAAATATGACGCTGTTTTAACTCACGCCACTTATAGCTGGTCTGCCACATATTCGGCTCATCGTGAACCAGGTAAAACACAGGGTGATCGCGGGCAGCTTCTACCTTGTTATTGGTTTTCCGCATAACATGCAGCGGCATCTGAGCGATATTCGAAGAGATAACGTAAATACAGGCATACACCGCAGCCAGCTTCATCGCCGTTTGCGGGCTGACAAATACGTCTCGGGTAAACACGTTATCGGTTTCAGCCGATTCACTCGTGATCGGCGTGGCCGGATTTTCCAGTGGTTCACTGCGAAAAAGAGCATCAAGCAGCATTATTCCCCCTCATTGCCGCTAACAGCGCATAAATGAGTAGCAGGGTTCCCGACATCATCAGAGACATCGCCAGACCGAACTGGAGATACACGCCTGCAGCAAGCGAACCGAACCCGGTAAGCCCGATAACATCAGTGATTAGAGTTTTCATAGAAGTAAAAGGTCTTCGTCAGGATCGATAGTGGACAGGAAGTCAACTTCACCACCACCGTTAACAAGCAAGCGACTCATCGCAATAAACATCGCGACAGGACCGTCAATTTTGTTTTCAGGCGTGGCCTTGTTGGGGAAAATATTCTCGTTTTTGTCTGGTTTGACGGTGACGTTTGACATCATCCATGTCATCACTGGATTGCCATCGTGATGAAAACGCCCGGCGTAAATTTTTGCCTCGACCTCCTTCATTGCTTCAGACAGGTTTTTAACCGTCTGAGGGACTTCAACAATCGGTACACCTTCAGCTGCTACCGACAAAGCAAACTGAGTGGCACTCCACGGGTCGTATGCAAACTCGTTCAGCGAGTTACCTCGCGCCCATTCGATCGTTTCCTCTTTAATTACTGCATGGTCAACGACATCGCCATCGGTAAACTCAAGGAATCCAGCGAGATTCCATTTTCTGTAAAGGTCCGCCTGCTGCTTGGAACAGGCTTCCAGCCGACCTTCAGGTATCCAGAATCTGGAGCGGACATAAACATCGCCATTTGGAGCAAGCCAGACTTTAACTGCAGCTGAAATATCAATTTTGTTGGAAAGGTCAACGCCGAGCCACATTGACCAGTTGGCCGAAGTGGAGTCGTCCCAGTCGTCACGGCATTTTTCCCAGCGCGACATATCCATCCATGCTTTTTCACCCTGCACCCAGATATTGAGATGCTTGGTAAAAAAACCGACACGCGCCGCCACCTGCTCTTTCGACTTTTTAGCCAGACGGCGCATATCGTCCCAACGCTTACATATCCCCAGGCCGGGATTTGCTTTAGGCCAGTTTGCCTCGTCGAAAGGATCGTCCCCCTCATCCAGGGTATAAATCAGCGCAAAATAGCTGTCATCCTTAATTGAAAGTGGGTCAGGGTTATCAAAGTTCTTCAGAACCTTGATTGCATAATCACGTTGCTCGTAGCAGATACCTTCTTTATTAAAACCCGCAGTAGTGATTGCAAAAATAAGGGACTGCAGGCGCGCCCCGGTCGCTGTTTCCAGAACTTCCCAGACGTCACGGGTTTTATGTGCGTGCAGTTCATCAACGATCCCGCAGTGAATATTAAGTCCGTCGAGGTTATTCGCATCACTGGCTACAGGTTCGAATTTTGAGCCCGTCCGCTCCTGGTGAATATTCAGCTTGTTACTACCAAACAACCGGCCCAGTGTTTTCGGAGCCAGCTTAATCATGCGCTTCGCATCATCAAACACGATGCGGGCCTGATCCCTGGTTGTTGCTGCGGAATAAACCTCAGAACCACCCTCACCGTCGGCACCAGTCATATAAAGCCCGATGCCAGACGAAAGCGTTGATTTTGCATTTTTACGCGCTACTTCGTCATAGGCGGTACGAAAGCGACGCACAAACATGGGGTCGCCATCGTCGTCAAGAATGCTCTCAAACGTTATTTCATCAATCAGCGGGACGACAAACCCGAAAAGGTTAATCAGGATGAAGGTGTGCCAGTCCATCAACTCGATCGGCTTGCCGGTCAAGTGCCCCTTCACATGGGGGACGAAGTTATAAAAATCGAGAACGTGCTGGGCGCGGCCTTCATCAAAATAAACACCGCGCTCCGGGCCGTGCTCTAAATCATGAAAGAACCGCTGGCACGCAAGACGCACCAGTTCGCCAGCAACGATATCGCCAGATACCACGCGCTCGGCGTAGCGGAATCCATCTGCAACGGTTGCCATTCATCATTTGCGCTTTTTAAGAAATTCTTCCAGTGGGTCGGCTTCTGCCGGGCCTTTTGCACCAACCTTTGATCGACTGGCAGGTGTCATGCCGAATTCGCTCAGCATCGCTCTGATCCTTTTCCACGCATCAGCCTTCATGACTGCTGCAGGGTGCGGTTTTATCATTCTGATTTCCCGCTCCCCTCCTTCATCTGAATCATCTTCGCTGTAGACGGCATAGGTGTAACCTTCACGATCAAGCGTGTCGCAGTGATGCCGGTATTCAACATAGGCTTCTATCAATAACTCCAGCGCTTTAGCATCAAGCGTGGTCAACACGCCGACGGCATCAAGTTCCTCACCAATACGCTTGAACCAGTACTTACCCTGTTTATCGAAATGTTTCGGTATTGGGGGGACCCCTGACGGGGGTTTTGGCTCGTTCTTATTGATCGGGCGCTTGGATGGGTTCCCCTTCACTAAAGCCAGATGTGTCGGGGTTTTCGGTGGTCCTGGCATAATCGAAAACTCCTATTAATCACTGGATGGGGGACCCCAAAAAAAAGTTTTCTAACCTGCGGCGGTGTGAAAAAAGGTTAGGCGGCGGTCCTTTGGGCCTTCGCCGTCAGGGATTTGACCCCGCCCCCCTCTCCTTCGGCTCAAATGGGAATCGATATCATTTGAAACGTTCACGCCCGGTTTTCGTTCTGTGACAGGGCCAGCACAGGCTTTCGAGATTCGAATCATCATCGGTACCCCCATGAGCCTTAGCTTTGATATGGTCCACGGTCTTAGCTGCTACCGCACGACCGTTACGCAGACAGTTTTGACACAGGTGATTGTCACGTTTAAGAATGCGGGCTCGCTTAATATCCCACTGGCTACCATAGCCTCGCTCATGCCTGCTCTTGCCCTGCTGATGCTGTTGCCAGCCTTCATTGCGATGCTTCTCGCAGTAGCCTGAGCGGTCGGTTGTTGTGCCTGCGCATCCACGCTTACGACATGCTCGGGGGATTAGTGCGGGCATGATTAAGTCCTTATGAGATTTGCATTATCACAGGCACTCAGTGAATGCCTGCTGTAATGCCTTAGCTCGCCTGCTCTACGCCGGTATCAAAAAGCGCCAGTGCTTCGGTCGCTTCCTGAATCGCTTTACGGGTCTTCGAGACAATCTCGCTTTCCGTGAAAACACGATCGAAAGAGTCTGCGAATAGCTCAGACTTCAGATAGATGTCGCCTACCCAGTCAATGGCCAGCTTGGCCGCTGCGGTGTCGTAGTTAACTTTCTTGATGATATCCAGGCGGATTTGCTCGGATACGGTGATCTCTGACATGTCTTACCTCTTTACGATGTGGGGAGCATTCATGCGATTTGTGCTATGGATTGCCAACTTAAAGGCGGGATACTACTTATCAAATATTTGAAGAAAGGGTATCTTCATCAAGAACATCTATTATGCAAAGTTCTGAGAATCTCACCAATTAGGAATAAGCCATGGAAAACGTTAGTTATTTTTTGGTCGGAGGCAAGTTTGATGGAGAAGTTCATAAGTTTGCCCCTAGGGCCTCAGGCGAATCTATCATCATCATTGAGACGAATGACTACACCAAGCAAAAGTTCACCGAATTCTACGTAGTCACGGATTACCTTATCCCTGAGTTGCCTCAATACAAGGTGGCTACACTTGAAGGTATTACCGTTAAGGAGATTAAAATAGCGGTCAAAAATGTTTTGGGCCATTAATGAAACATCAGTGGCATTGGCAAATGCTTTGTAAATAATTCAGCAGTCAGCATCAGGCCGGGCAACTGCGCGGCATGCCCACATACAGGCTTCTTGCATTTTGGTGCGCGCGATAGCCAGGCTGCGCAGAGTTTGAGGGTCTGGCTCTGGTTCGCTTTCATGCACAAATTTGAGGAAATCCAGCTTTTTGAGGAACTCGCGGCTTACGGCTTTGACCTCATTCATCATCTCGATGTCAGCTGGCGTTAGTGTGCGATAGCCCTTTACGGTGGTGCCGTCCTGCGGTTTAGCTTCACTCATTTCGTAGCCTTTTCGGTTGATTGCGGGCAATTGGCCAGCACAGATTTGTTGTGCGCCAGAATGTCGCGCTTGGTCTGCTTATCCAGCACGTCGATATCGTGGTCAGTCAGGTAGATGATCCGCACCCAGCTGCACGCTGTATCAACCACCACCGGGGCGGGTAAATCTTTCGCGCAGCTCGCGATCAACATCGTCATCGCCCATACGCTTAACGTCTTCCTGTACATCACTGACCCCTTTCGTGACTTCAGCACGGCGTTCTGCTGCGGCGACGGCAGCGGCGGCGTTCTCTTCGGTACGCTGCTTATCGGCTTTGGCTTTTGCCTTACTGGTCCCGCGAGCATGACCAATGCCAAACGCGCCAGCGATAATCGCCAGCAAAGCAGTTACCAGACCAATAATCATTTCAATTCCCATAGTGACCTCATACCAGTACAGATTTAGCCAGGTTAAACAGCGCTCTGCGTTTATCCAGACCGTTTCGACCACCGTTAATAAGCAGCGTTACACGCTCCACGTCGCCGGAATGAAGCAGGCAACCGTGGGAAACATAAAACCATGCAGCTGAACGCGCTGCGTAATCATCTCGCTCCAGCAGCTCAGGCTGGGTGACAAGTTCAAGCTTCAGCGCCAGTCCGCAGCTGCGATAGTTGCTCAGGCCCGTGACTTGTTTCAGACCGCGACCGCGATATTTCCAGCCATCACCGGCAACCTGATTACCGAGATTCTTTTTTCCCCACTCGCCCCCATACACCAGATTCGCGATTGCTCGCTGATTAGCTGGCTGCGTTGCCGTTCTGCCGAGTGCGGCGGCCTGCTGGGCGGTGATACGGTGTTTACCGAACGTAGGCACAAGGCTATCTGCTGCATAGTTCAGATTTTCCACCAGCCGGGTAAAGCCTCCGGACTCATGTCCCATCTGGGCAATGAACATTGCCTGATCGAGTGGAGCAGTGATTCCAAACTCTTTCATCGCGGCTGTAATATGCGGAAACCAGCGCGCAGCTAACCCGGCGCTGATGCCAGCCGCCTTTTGAAATTGTGATTGATTCATTAGTGCCTCAGTGCATCAACCAGACGCGCTATATTCCCCCTGAACCAGAGAACCGCGCCGCAGATAAGAATGTTTGCCAGTACCACCAGCCAGTTGGATGACTCGTACAAGCCAAACAGGAAACGGAAAGGGATGCTGGCATAAACCAGCACAGTGAAGTAAGCCATCAGCGATATCATGGGGCGGTGTCTTGACCCGTCGCGCCGGTAGAACATCAACGCCCCAACAATTACAGCGCATATCACCGCATTGACGATTGCGCTCGGATCACTTGTTACCATTGCTTGTCCCTCCTCCACGTAAGCGAGAGAGAATCCCAAACAGGCTACCCAGATCCTGACTGTTAACGAACGTCAGCAATTTAATGGCGATGGCTGCAACGATTACAGCACCGAGTGCATCAAGCGGCCTATCACTGTACCCCGTCCACTTTGAGAAGTAAGACCCCAGCAGAGGAGCACCAATCACACCGAAGATGAATGAAGTTATGAAGTAGCCCACCAGCTTTAGGCGGCTGATGTTTACCGCCGTAGCGACATAGAACACTGCCCCAGCGAATGCACCAAATACCACGCCATAATCAATGCCAGTTGCAAGGCCGAACATACTGGCCCCCATCAGGCCACCGGCAGCCACAGTAGTGCCAGAAACAGGATCGGACATTTAGCCCCCTCTTATTGCTGTGAGTCCTCTCAGAAATGAGGGGAAATAGAAACAGGCCCATCGGGCTGATTTAACAACGAGCCGTATCGAAGATGATTCCCGTGAGCCTGAAACGAAAAAGGCCGCCCTTAGGCAGCCTCATAATGATTGGCAACTTAACTTATGACTGATGAAATCTCACAGCAAGAAAGTAGAGACCAAGCAGAGTCGTAGTTATGATATTCATTAATATGAACAAATACGCTCCTACGAAGATAGTTTTCAGCCATATGATTACTTCTGCAGACAAAAATGTTAGTAACCATAAATGGAACGGCTTACCAACCAATATTGAAACCATTCCTAGACAGAAAAGCATGAAGCTTACAAGAGCAAGGTATCCAAATAGGTAACACACAAAGCGCCTGCGGGTTAACTCCACTGTGATTTTTTGACCGCGAAATTTTTCCACTAAGGTCGGGGGATCACCAGCCATTACTTCATCAATAGATGGGCTTGAAAAGGTTGCCACAGCTGCCAACGCAGCTATGTAAAAACCTATCAGAACCTGAAGCAAACCATTAACTTGAAGAAGAAGGCCATTGGTTGCTATTAGAGCAATTTTGTTAGCATGGTAATGATATACAACCGTTACAACAAATGACACCGCACATGGTACCCTGAAATCATACCATTTCTTTTCCTCATGCTTGATAAGGAGATAGCTTAGCGGCGAAAAAAGTTTCATCTGAAACTCCCTTTAAAGCAACCCAATCATCTTTGTTTCCAGCTGAAGATGCACTCTGCTCTCACATTGGTTGATTAAATTGCCTAATATGATTTTCTCACTTTTAGTGAATAGTTTAGTTGCTGCGTCCTCGTTACGGTCCAGATCCAAGCTGGCTTGTTTACCGTCTTTAGAGTAACTGATTGATACTTTGGAGTATCCTGATTGCTGACCTTTCCTTCGCAAAATCTCTAATAATCTTTCTTTGTCTTTTAACGGCGGTTGCTTAATGATTTTATACCGGACTGACCTTTCTGAGAGTTCAGTGTACGCTGTTTGATCCAACCCACCTTTCCTTCTTGTGCTCACAAGCTTGACATTATGAAGTTTCGCCCCTTTTAAGGCATCCATCAATGTCTGTGAGCCGTGAGAATATATATCTAGCTTTGGCCTATGTTGGCACATGGCCTTCGTTGCGGGGTTTCTGAACTCACAACCAGTAAACGCCTCTTTGAGCATTGCGTTTAAAAATGGTTCAAGAACAGATTTACTTATACCCGGAACGGATTCTACAAGTGTTTTGTAATGGTCAGCTGAATGAGGCTCAACAGCAGTGGAAATCACAATATGGCAAGACACTGCGATGCCTTCCCCTGCAAGCTTGGGTTCCACCCTTAGGTTACCTGTTGTCAACTCACCAAAAACAGGATCAGAACCATTCTTGTCACAGAGTTGAATTAGCATGGTACCTTGGGCTGCTCCAGCAACATACTTCATTTCTGAAATCCTAAGCGCCCTATTGCCATTATTGTACAGCTTCACGGCATTTCCGGAATTCACCAGCAGATTAAGCCTTGTAAGTATATCCGTAATAGAAATACTTGGCGCAGCTGCGTGTGTAGGCGTCAAAGCAAAGTCAAAAAAAGAAACCCAGCGTTCATTGTTTGAAAGCACATCGTCACCACTTAGATTTTTAGTTCTCGCTTATACAATAACTTAGCAATACAAAAAATAAAGTGATCACAAATAAAAAACCCGCACTAAGACGGGTTTTTTGTTCTGTTGCTCAGTTCGCTTTAACGTCCCGAGCCTATCACAATTCAAGCAGTTTCTGGCTCACTTTGCAAGTAAAATCTGTCGTCATTTGTGCCGAATGCGTCACACATTGGTGCGTACAGCATCGATTCTGCCAAACTTAGCCATGTATCAACTCTTCGTCTGCATGTCATAAAGCACCAGTCTGGATGCTTTTCATAGAGCTCTTCCGCTATGCGGCGTTTGCTCTTCCGTAACCGGTAATGCTCCACCAGCAGGTGGTATAGCTCTTTGTGACCACCCGTAATGAGGACTGCCCCCAGTACCTTATCAATCAGCAGTCCTTCATCGTCTGTACAGAAGGCCAGGCCACTTTTGTTTTTCCCCGCGAGTATTTCACGAAAAAACGCCTCAAGCTCTGGCTTCGAGATGCCAGACTTCTTCATCCGGCGTAATGCTTCGTTGATGGCTGTTTTGGTAACTTTCCCGGAGGCCAGTAACTGGTTAAACATATTCCCACCGCTACCGCCGCCGATGTAGGACCAACGGCCCCACATGCGCAGCTTCCCTTGAATCCAGATGGCCTCAAGCGTTTTCAGCCTGACCATTTCACCAGCTTTTCCAACCTCGGACGGGTTAATCATTATGCGTTCTCCACTATGCCAGCACGCCAATTGCCAGCGAACGATCCAGAAATCGAAACAGCAGCTCCAGCTGTGAGCCGTGCTTCTCCTCAAATGCCACGGTGTTAGCGTGCAACTCGTCGTGATGCGCTCTGCAAAGCGGCAACACAAACAAATCGTGCGCTTTCGTTCCCATTCCACCTTGTCCGTGGCCTATCAGGTGATGGGGATCATCTGCTTGTTTGTTACAGCAGACACACTGCTGAGACTTAACCCAGCGCGTCCAGCTCTCGTTTACCCAGCGGCGGCGCTTTGGTCGCAGCATGAATGATTCCGGCGTTTCAGGATCTACGCGAAGACCGAGAATCTTTTTCTGCACCACTTCGCTCGCCGCTGGCTCCGGCACAATATCGCTCTCCTTCATCACTGGTTGATGCTTTATTTCCGGCAATCGCAGGGCTTTACGGGCCAGCGATTCAGGGATTACGTGCGCCAGATTGTTTATTACCAGCCACCAGCACAACTCGGGGATCGTCAGTTGATGGTCTCCGTTGAACCCCAGCTGTGAGCGGATGACCGTTATCAGCCAGGATACCAGGTTCCCACGCGCAATGCCTGCCAGCGTCTCTGTGTACTGATCACGCAGCAGATTATCGCAGGCCCAGCAAAGGCGGATGCTGCCAGGCTCATGCCGGAACAACGTAAAATTTTCGCTGTGCCATGAGCCGTGGGGATACTGGCATTCAAAACGACGCTCCAGCTCGGCCTCCAGCGAGCTGATACCACCCGCGCGTAGAATGACGTCTTTGTTTTCGAAGACTGGCTTCAAAACCGGGTCTTCTGCCAGTGGCTGCGTGGCGGGAGGGATGGCTCCGGTTGCGTAGTCGCTGTATTTTTCCGGTGCAGGCTCAATCAGTACCCGCCCTCTCCTGAACATCGGCATGAGATCAGCACCTGGGCGAAGAAGAACAACGCCCATGCGTGGGGCAATCTCAGGGGTTAGTAGTGCTCTCATATCATCTCCACGTCAGGCAACTGCACGAAAACGTCGGATGGTGATTTCTACTTTCCCTTTCTTCACGATGTTCCCCCACTCCACCAGCATGCGCTTAACCTGACTGTCGTCTTCCCAGACGCCTGTTAGAGTCAGGGCATCGAACAGCGCTTTGTTGTAGTTATCGATATCCCGACGGCGCTGATCCGGCGGATACAACACTATGTGAACCTCGGCCAGATCAGAGGATGGCCGGGGAACGGCACGCAGTTGCTCAATAATCGCCGCTCTCGCTGCCTGCTGGAACTTGCGCCCTGTCTCGCTTACCAGATGCCTGCCTTTCAGCGGTCCCTTGCTCGGGGCGCGCCAGTAACTATTTACGCTCGGTGGAAATGGTAAAGTCAGTTTCATTTAGCCCCCTTAAAGGATCGCTACAACGTCTTTTGCGACTTCCCGCGTACTGCTTTTGCAGGAGATCGAACGGCGCGCGTTGATGAATTGCAGGTTAAAACCATGCTCACGGTACAGGTCGAGAACCTTCGGTGCAGATGAATTTGAAATTACTACCCGAGCCCCACGGTGAAAGGCAGATACGCATTGCTTCGCCAGGTCCACCTGGTTCTCCCAGCTAAAACCACCAGCGGCGTAGGCGGTGAATCCGGTTGTTCCCGGCATCGATTCGTAAGGCGGATCGCAGTAAACCACATCCCCTTTCCCGGCCAGGCTGATAGTTCGGCGATAGTCAGCAGTCATGAAGACGCAGTTATGCGCCATAGCGGCGAAGGATTTCATTTCGCCCAGCGGATAATACGGAGCCTTGTAACCACCCCACCCCACATTGAACTTGTTCGCCTGGTTGTAGCGCATCAGGCCATTGAAGCAATGCCGGTTGAGATACAGGAATGCAGCTGCGCGTTCAGTAGCATCCAGCGTCTGAGCGTTGAACTCGGAACGGATCAGCTCATAGCCATCTGGTGACCGCATGTGCTCAAACATCCAGCGGGCCTTTAATTCCACTTCATCCGGCACCACCGCTAACATCTGATACAGATTAATCAGGTCCGGGTTAACGTCCGCCAGCAGGTAATCTGCGTGCTTTTCGCTGTTCAGGAATACCGACCCACCACCAACGAATGGCTCTATCAGGCGTTTCCCTGCCGGGATATGCACGAACAGGTCAGCCAGCTGGGTATACTTTCCACCAGCCCATTTCAGAAATGGCTTACTCATGAGCGGAACCCCGAGTTTTCAGGCAATGAGTAATCAACTCCTTCGAAGCTGGCTCGCGAAATCGACGCCTCCTGGCGGGAGCTATTGAGTGGAGCAGAAAGTTTTAACGACAGCTCATCCCATTTTTCCCGAAGTTTCGACGGGCTAAGCACGTTTTTGCACCAGAACGAATCTTTGTTGGCGCGTTTGAAAAGTGAGCAAATTTGTTTATGGGTTCGCCCGTCCTGCATCACCATCAGGCGCACCTCATTCGCCCATGCGGTCCAGTTTGGTTCTTTAGGCCGAACTACCTCACCATCACTTTCAGCGGCCAGTTCGTACATGCTGATAATTTTCCCCCAAATGAACTCGGCGCAGGTTAAATCGTCCTGACTTCCCCACTGCCGCTTTGCAGCGCTGTACACCACCGCGTCAGGATGTCGTGACAGAAATTCATCTGCAGAGCCCTGTTCGTCCGGTTGCGAAGCGTCCGGACAAGAAGGATTTATATCTGATGGATCAGTAGTTGATTTTACTGACGGATCCCCCCCAGATTCTGACGGGTCAAAACTGGTTTTTTTGGTGGATTCCGACGCCTCAAATTTTGAGGGGTCAATTTTTGACGCATCAGATTTTGACGGTTCAGATTTTGATGTGTCAGATTTTGACGTGTCAGAAACTGACAGGTGAGAAAATGCAGCTTTCTGTAGTTTGGAAACGTTGAGCTGGTAGACGTTCGATGCATTACGGTTGCCGTTACGGCGTTGCGTACGGGTGAGCCATCCCTCTTTCTCAAGCGCAGTAATCGCCGTTCTGACAGTACTCTCACCAGCGCCAATCTGACGGGATATGGTCGCGATAGAAGGCCAGCAAACACCCTCATCGTTGCTGAAGTCAGCCAGGCGCGCCATGATTGCCACGCTGGATAGTTTCATCCCCGAAGATGCGCAAGCGTCCCAGACGTATCCTGTTAATTTAGTGCTCATGATCGTCCTTTATTTCTCTGAATTTACGTCTGAACTGCTCAAGGGGGCTGAAACACTCGTGCTTATACCCTTCGCGCAGGTATATAACGCGCTGTGTTTGGGGCTCCCAGCGTATGACCCTGACCGGGACGCCGTAGTGATCTCTGAACCATCGGTTGAGCTCTCGCATACTTTCTCCGCCTGGCCGTTAAAGTCCCCTACCACCCACTGAGCAAACTGGTAGCAGACAGGTTCGAACCCGCCTGGTACTCTTACCCCATACACGAACTGCACCGGCCCTGCTCCACCAGGAACCGGACGCGCCACAAGTTGCGACCTGCGGTACTGTGTTGATAAACTGTTCATGCGTTAGTAATCTCCACTGATAACGACACGCCACGACGCCAGGAGCTGCAACTCGCTGGCGTCACTTCTTTTTGCGTGAAAATAACGTGATAATTGCGGCAATCTCTTCTTCCCGAGCTGCCAGGTGGCGGCGGTGATGCACCATGATTTCTTCAGCTTCATGTCTTTCGATAACCCCATCTTCAAGCGCCTGTTCGATAATCTGATCAACCTGCCCCCTGGCGGCAGAGGTGCGCATTGCCCGGCTAAACAAGTCAACGCGGTCCAGTTCTTCCAGGTGCGGAACATCCACCAGCAGAGCACCACGACGGCGAGCGAAGTAGTCAGCCAGTAACGACGTGTTGGAAATGTCTTCCATCGCTTCCAGCTCGCTGACTTCGAAGAAACGACAGCCGTTTTTCTCGTAAAGGTTGTTGTTAAACTGCGTCACCGTCATTCCCAGTGCGCCAGCCATTGCTTCGCGCCCACCTGGATATGCTTTGCACATAGATTTCACGACTTCTTTGAGGTTCATACCTACTCCTTTCAAACTCGGGTGGTAGTTACAAATTTGATGCAGTGACATTAAGCTTTCGCATTGCTGTACCTCTTAAATAGGCCCAGTCAATGTCAGGACGAAGCTCTTCGCAGGTGACAGCACCACCAGTAGCTTTCTCAATCTCAGGGCATCGTTCCGCAGGTATTTGCCTAATGCCCGTTGTCCATTGATTCACTGTTGGTGATGAGATGCCTAGATTCCTTGACAAAGCGGCTTGTCCCCCAACAATGCGGCAGGCTTCACTGATTGCTTCAAGGCTACTTCTCATAAACGGATTCCTATGATTTCCACACAAGCAGATATTAGGCTAAGCCTAATAAACAATCAATAGGAATTGCCTAAGCTAAAGGTTATGAGGATTATTAGGCAATGCTTAGTGGTAAAGAATTGGGCCGAGCGATCGAGCAGGCCATAGACAAGAAGCTTTCAATAGGTTCTGCCAAGAGTAAGGCGGAAATCGCACGTCATTTCAAAATAAAACCCCCATCAATCCATGACTGGATCAATAAAGGCTCCATATCGAAAGAGAAGCTACCAGAGCTTTGGAACTACTTTTCTGATGTTGTGGGCCCCGAGCACTGGGGACTAAAAGGATACCCGCTAACTGATACATGTGAGCCCGCAACAGATCCCATAGTTAAAAATGGTTCTATTGACGAACTCTATAATAAGGCTTCGAGAGAGAAAAAGGCTATCATTGATTTTGTCCTCTTAGAGCAAGGACAGCGTATACCTGGCTGGGTAGATAGCGACGCTAAAGCATATTTAGACTCACTAGAGATGAAGATAAGGAGATGGGCAGAGCAGGAGGAAGATGGAAAAAAACAAACGAAAGCCAGAGCTTAAGCTTATATGGTCTAACGGACAATATCTCTAAGCTCCATACATGTTAAAAGCTCTGAGATTGATTCACTTGCATAACTCAATCCCTGTGGGGGATTGGCTTGTATGAAGCCCATCCGGGGATTGTGACTTGCTTTGATTTAACAGCAGGTTTTCACTTTGCATGGAGGATGCATGGAAAACTTCAAAGTACGTCTTAAAAATCACATTGAACATGTTAAAAATGTTAGAGAACACTGCACAACGGAAGAGACAACCAAGCAGGCTTTGATACTTCCTTTCTTGGACATCCTAGGCTTTAACGCATATGATCCGCAAAAAGTCAAAGCTGAATATGGTGCGGACTTCCCTGGTGTGAAAGTGGGTGAGCGTGTAGATTATGCTCTATTCTGCCAAGGTGTTCCCGTTATGTTTATTGAGGCCAAAGGTTGTAAAGAAAAAATGGACAACCATTGCCCTCAATTATCTAGGTATTTTAATTCTACTCCTGAGGTGACAATATCAGCAATTACTAATGGCATTGAATGGCGTTTTTTTACGGATCTCAATGAGAAAAACATAATGGATTCAACGCCATTTTTACGAATCATGATGGATGACATTAAAGATTCTGATGCTGAGCAATTATTTAGATTCCGGCATGACAAATTCAAACCAGAGGCCTTAAGAACACTTGCAGAAGAGAGTGTATATATTTCTGCATTTGTTAAAGTTGTGAGTACAAGCCTTCGGGAAGTAGATCATGAATTTGTTAGATATGTTGCAGGACGAGCAAACATTGGTCGTCAATTAAATCAAAGATTTATAGAAACAATAACTCCATTGGTGAGGCAGGCCGTAGAGAGGTCAGTAAGTGAAATGGTTGTTTCTGGTCTTTCATCAAGAACATCTATTCCTGAATTAGAATCCCCTGCTGATGTAACTGAAAATAATGTAATTGATGAGCGCGCAGATATTGTCGATGCAGAGAATCCCAACATAGTAACAACCTATAATGAAAGAATTTTATTTGAAAAAATCTGTTCTATTATAGGTCCTGCATACGAACTTCAAGCCAAAGACACAGAGTCATATTACTCTATTCTTTTCCAAGGAAAAACAAACCGCTGGTTGGTTCGCTATTATGACAAGAAGAACCGCTCAAACATACAGTTACCAATTGATATCAATGAAATAACAGGTAATGAAATTAAAAGAGCCGGACTTGAACATGATAACAATCGTATTTTCATTGAACATCCCGAGGATGTATTAAGGATTTCAGGTTTAATCCTTGATTCTTTACAATATGTACAGAATGATGAGAATTTCAGAAAGCGTCGTCCATAATCATAAAAACACTAGCTTTATTTCACACAAATCCCGCTTATGCGGGATTTTTTTTGACCGCCGACAAACATTAGGCTAAGCCTATTGACATATTGTTAGGCAAAACCTAATATCAAGTGAGTCTGATGGACTATGTCATCTTGGCGGCGCCATGTGCAAGCTAAGTGTTTCAGGCACGACGTGCGCCCCACCAGCGCGGCGAAAAGGTGTGACGCCCGGGAAGAGTCCGGGACATAACAGATGAGCGCATTGGCGGTGAACGGGCAAACACACAAGCCGTAAGCCGATCCGAACGCAATAGCTAATCGTATCAGTGCTCTTTTCGTTGTGTGGAGAACTAACGTACCGCCATTGCAGTGGCGGTCCCCCATCAGCAAGAAATTTTAACCAGCTATTCACCCATTCTCATGGGTTGGGTTGCTGCACCCTAAATTTACGCGTTGCAGCGCGTCAGATGGAGAACAAAAGATGGCTAAGACAGCAAATCAACTGATTAAACAGGCGTACGAAATAGCCAAAACTATGCCACCAGAACAGGCAGCAATCATCAAGGAACTGGCTACCGTCCTCGATGTTTCGAATGTAGCTCTGCGCCAGACGCGCACCGAACGTGACGCCCTTCTCGCAGAGGTCAAATCCTGGGCGAAAGAGTGTGATCGTCTGACCGAGCGACACACCAAGAAGCGCACAAATCTACATGTCCTCGAAGCAATGCGCGACTTGAAAGCAATTTGCCCCACCAGCTTCCGTAACGTGGAGGCTCTCTGATGGCAAAAGACTCAAAGGTTGTATACGGCGCCAGCGGCAAAACGAATGTTTTAACGTTCGAACCTGAAAGCCTGCATTTGGTTACCGATAAAACTCACCCGCTTTACGATGAACGGGTCCACCTTCCTATCGACGAAGGGATGGTTCTGAACATTGCGGAGCTGGGGGTACTGGAGCCAATCATCGTCTGGAAAGACCCTGAAACGGGGCTCACCTGCGTAGTTGTTGGCCGTCAGCGCGTTAAACATACCCTTGAGGCAAATAAACTCCGTCTGAAAGAAGGCAAAGACCCACTGCTTGTTCCTGGGGTCGTTAAGCGCGGATCAGCAAATCAGATGGCTAAATACATGGTCAGCGAAAACGAAATTCGCCGACCTGATACGCCGCTTGGCCGGGCTAAAAAAATGTCAGACGCGCTCGACCGTGGGCTCGATGAGGACGATATTGCGGTGTTGTTTGGCTGCAGCGTTCAGACCGTTCGAGCAACGCTCTCCCTTCTCGATGCTACTCAGGCCGTCAGGGAAGCGGTGGAGGCTGGCACAGTTACCGTTACCCAAGCCCGCCAGCTTGGCACACTTCCCCCGGAAGAGCAGCGGGAAAAAGTGAAAGAGATTGAATCTGCGACCGCTGGGACTACCGGTCATGAAAAAGCCCGGCGGCAGCGCCAGGTTCTTGGTGAAGCAAAGCCGCGTATCAAATCACGCAAGGAAATTACAAAAGCCCTCGAAGATGCCAGCGGCGAATATGCCGAGGCTCTGCGCTGGGTGCTTGGGGAGGCGGTATGAATATTGATCCTGAGAATTACAGCAAATACACCCTCCGTCGGTTCGCCGCCATTCTGGATGTGATCTGCTGGGTGCTGATTGCCGTAGTAACCGTTGGTATCTGCATGTTTATTGAATGGTGGACAGCATGAACATCTCAACAGTAAACGAGCTCATCGCTTCCCTGGAGAGTGCAGGCGAGCTGTCGATCAGAGAGCAGAAGTTCCTGAAGCTGGCGAAAGCGTTTAAGCAGCTGGCTGCGGAGAATGTGGCGATGCGCGAAACCATTGAAGCTGTTCGCGGTGTTGCAGATAACTCAAGTGGAATTGCTGGCTGGCACCTGAATGGTGAAATAGCTCAATGGTCAGAAATCCTTCCAGAAATTGACGATATCGAAACCCCCGCCACCGATGCCTACCTGGCCGGGATTAAGGCTGATGGGGCTAAAGCTGCCGGTGATTATCTGAAACTGGAAGCACAGCACATGCCAGTGGTTGAACGCCTGATGATGCAGGATGCGGCTGAAATTTGCTACGGGACTGCCGCAAGACTGCGCGAGGGGGCCGACAAATGATTCACTTCCACGGAGGGCCAATCACGCCAGATACCTGTGCGGTGAAAGCGTGGAAGGGACGCCATGCGTTCATTAGCTTTGCAAACGCTGGGCAGTTAGCACTGGCTAGCGAGGTTACTCAGTCATTTGCTCTGGATAACGGCGCATTCAGTTTCTGGACGAAAAAACGCGTTGTGGACTGGAACGAGTATTACCGGTTCGTCGAGCGTTGGGCTAATCACCCGCGGTTCTCATTCGCCATTATCCCGGACGTTATCGGCGGTAGTAGCGAAGAAAACGATGCGCTGATAGCAGAGTGGCCACACGGAAAGTTCATTGGGGCGCCAGTGTGGCACATGAACGAACCGGACGAGCGGTTTATTCGTCTCTGCAGCGAGTTTCCGCGCGTGGCAATCGGCAGTATGGGGGAATACGACGCAAAGCGGCCGCGCCGCTGTGTGGCTCGCCTGCGTGACTTAATCCGGCATGTTGTGGATGAGAACGGCTACCCGATTTGCAAGCTGCACGGCCTACGTATGCTCAATGCCGATATTTTCCGGCATATACCGCTGTCATCAGCTGATAGCACAAACGTGGCCCGCAATATCGGTATCGATAAATCATGGCAGAAATCAGCCTATGCACCGGCCAGCAAAGAAACCAGAGCCGCTGTACTCGTTGAGCGTATCGAGTCAATGAACAGCGCCAGCGCGCTCAACTATAACGCCGAACGCGATCGCTTTATGCCGCAATTGGCATTTGAGATTTAGGGAGTCAACCATGACCAATATCACCGAACTGGCGCAGAGAGAGAAATTCGAAGCGTGGTGGGAGCGCGAGTATAAACATCTCGAATCCTCGAAATATACCGATGCTGTGCCGCATATCAAATACGGTTTCTGGATGGCATATCAGGCCGGTGGCGCTGAGCTGGTAGAGGCGCTGGAGAAGGCGAAGGCCAAAGCAGATATATACGACATGCTTCGGGATGACTACGGTTTGCGCGAAAAAGGTGTTGGGCTTGCAGATTTCGTTGACTGGCAGGCTAAGCGCATCGCCGAGCTGGAGTCCCGCACCGTGAAGCTGCCGCATCGAAATCTGGGGCACCCTAAATTATTCCTTCTTTGCCCGTTCCCTTACTACGACGCAGAGGATATGGAGAAGGCTCTGGCCGCCGCTGGCATCAAGGTGGAGGCTGAGTAGATGACAGTACATCATTCGCTTCGCTGCATGAAGTGCCACAAAAAATGGGAAAGAGCTTGGTTACTTTCTGCTGGCAACTCCATAGACGGTTCCCGCGACAGTCAGTTTATTAAGTGGAGAAATGTGTCCGTAATTGGCGAAACCAAAAACGAAACACCTATCTGTAAATGCGGTAATTGCGGACACACGTATAAATCAAACAGTTCAGCTGCGCGTAGGGCTTTGCGCTGGGCCAAAGAAAACGGCGAGTTAGGAGTCAACCATGACCAGCAAATTTAGCATCGACAACAGAGAGCTGCTTCAGAGAATCAGTAGCGGCGAGGCTGTTGTGGGAATTGATTTTGGTAATCTAATCGTCAGGGAGTTGGCTGTATTCAGGCTGGCCGCAATGGACAGCAGCGAGTCGATTGAACTGCCGCTTGATTACCTAAAGGGACACAAAGACGGCCTGGAGTGGGCCTCCCAACTGGCAGAAGCCAATCACCCTGAGACCGGAGACTGGCTTTACGATGACCCTATAGAGCTGGCAAAAGCTATTCGCAAAGGTCCCGATATGCCGCCAGCGCAGCCAGCGCCGGTAGTTGATGCCGACGATAATTTCTATTCGTGGTTTGGGAGGGAATGGGCTGAGAATTATCAGCACAACCAATACACCACAGCGGCTAAGCAAATGCTGGGCGTGATGGCTGAATCTGCGTGGAAAGCTGGGCGCCGCGCCGCAATGCTGCATGCTGGCAACTCCCCGGCGCAATCCGATTGCTGCCCGGCGCAAAACCACGTTTTTCCGGCGCAAAACGTCGTCTCTCCGGCGCAAAGCCCAATCGATCACGGTTATCAACCAGAGTGCGAATGCTCAGGGTGTAAGGCTACTGCCAGAATCTGCACAGAAATGGCCGTCAACTCTCTGGTAATTCCTAATGAGATGACATCAGAGCAGGCATATGAAATAGGATATTACTATGGAGACCCGGTAGACGTGTTTGCACGAGGAGCTAACTGGATGCGTCAGCATATCATTGACTCCACATTAGCAGCCGCCCCGCAGGAGGTTAAAGGTGAATAAGGTCGAACTGCTTCAGAAGATATCGGCACTCGCCACTGAATGCCACGAGCTGGCCTGTGAGCTTGATATTGGTGATGAGCGAACCGAAATGTTCGAAATCTACAGCGTGCTACACAACCTCGGTCGCCGCGGGTACGCCTGCCAGGTAGGGCGGCGAATGAATACATTGCTCGCATCCTGCGATGACGACGATGATGAGGATGATGGCTGATGCCAAGTAAATTAAAGCGCCGGCGATGGAGGCGTATGCGGGATGATTTAGCCTGGTATAAGGATGAAGCAAAGGACCTTCATTGCCGTCTTATGGAATTAGCCGATGAAGTTGCAAACCTTCGCAAACAGATTCTCCCAGAATCTAAAACGGTGATTGCCAAACTGAAGATGTACGAAACAGATAAGGATGATCGAGACCACCAGCTATGCAGAAGATGTAATGACGGGATTCGTGGTGGTTGCTCGTCATGTGCTTATAACGTTCGATAACCGGGTGCAGCCGGTATGTGGAGAAGAAATGTCACGTATGGTCTCTTTACTCGAATGGGCGAAAGATGAATTCGGCAGTGAAGCCCCTAGCGAGCGAGTATTAAAAAAATACGCTAAAGGTCAGATGATAGCGCCACCACCGATGAGAGTCGGACGGCGCTGGATGGTTGACAAAGAAGCTCGTTTTATAGGTGTAGTTGCTGAACCGCAACTTCCAATAAATGTTAACCCAAAACTGAGACGGATAATTAGCGATGGCAGCTAGACCGCGTACCCATAAAATCACTATTCCAAACCTATATTGCAAACTTGATAAACGTACCGGAAAGGTTTACTGGCAATACAAACACCCGATATCTGGTCGTTTTCACAGCCTCGGCACGGACGAAGCTGAAGCAAAGCAGGTGGCAAGTGAAGCAAATACTATTATTGCAGAGCAGCGAACCAGGCAGATCCTTGGTATTAACGAGCGCCTAGCTCGCATGAAAGGAAACCGCACGGATATTACAGTTTCTTCATGGCTCGACAAATATGAATTGGTGCAGGAGGAAAGATTGAAACACAACGAGCTGCGCCCAAACTCTTTTCGACAGAAAGCTAAACCAATCCGTCTTTTTCGGGAACATTGTGGAATGCAATATCTAAAAGATATAACAGCACTTGATATTTCCGAAATAACAGATGCTGTTAAGGCAGAGGGTCATAACAGGATGGCTCAAGTTGTACGCATGGTACTAATAGATGTTTTTAAGGAGGCTCAACATGCTGGTCACGTTCCGCCAGGATACAACCCTGCCCAAGCAACGAAACAGCCACGAAACAAGATAAGCAGACAAAGGCTATCTCTGGAGGAATGGAAGGCTATTTATACATCCGCCGAACAACAACAACCTTATTTACAATGTGGAATGTTGCTTGCCATTGTAACAGGGCAACGCCTCGGAGATATTTGCAATATGAAGTTTTCGGATGTATGGGATGATATGCTGCATATTGAGCAGGAGAAAACAGGAACCCGATTAGCCATTCCCCTTTCTCTCAGAAATGAAGCGTTAAATATTACTCTGAGTGATGTTATTTCAAAATGTAGAGATGCTGTGGTGAGTAAATACCTTGTTCATTTTCGCCATAGCACCTCACAGGCTAGTCGTGGTGACCAAGTGTCAGCCAAGACACTTACTTCAACGTTCAAGAAAGCACGGGATAAAAGCGGTCTAACCTGGGAAGAGGGAACAGCTCCGACTTTCCATGAACAGAGATCTCTTTCCGAGCGCTTGTATCGTGAGCAAGGGATAGACACCCAGAAACTATTGGGCCACAAAACAATGAAAATGACTGACAGATACAATGATGACCGCGGTAAAGAGTGGATCATTGTTGGTAAAAAAGCAGTATGATATTTAATCAGTTTTGGGGAAGAATTTTGGGGAAGTTTTGGGGAAGCCTCCGCACACTCCAAAAAAAAACGGGAGCCCATCGGCTCCCGCTTTTACTTAATCCACCAAGGGGATTACATATTCGCGATAATCGCGTCGCCAAACTCTGAACATTTCAGCAGCTTAGCGCCTTCCATCAGACGTTCGAAGTCATAGGTTACGGTCTTGGCGGCGATAGCACCTTCCATGCCTTTGACGATCAGGTCTGCGGCTTCGAACCACTGCATGTGGCGCAGCATCATCTCTGCGGACAGGATGATGGAGCCCGGGTTCACTTTGTCCTGGCCGGCATACTTCGGCGCAGTACCGTGAGTCGCTTCGAACAGCGCGCACTCGTCGCCGATGTTGGCGCCCGGGGCGATACCGATACCGCCAACCTGCGCCGCCAGGGCGTCAGAGATATAGTCGCCGTTCAGGTTCATACAGGCGATAACGTCGTATTCCGCCGGACGCAGCAGGATCTGCTGCAGGAACGCATCGGCGATCACGTCTTTCACCACGATCTCTTTGCCGGTGTTCGGGTTCTTGATTTTCACCCACGGACCGCCGTCGATCAGCTCGCCGCCGAACTCTTCGCGAGCCAGCTGGTAGCCCCAGTCTTTGAACGCGCCTTCGGTGAACTTCATGATGTTGCCTTTGTGCACCAGAGTGACGGAATCACGATCGTTGGTGATCGCGTATTCAATCGCGGCGCGCACCAGGCGTTTGGTGCCTTCTTCAGAGCACGGCTTGATGCCGATGCCGCAATGTTCCGGGAAGCGAATTTTCTTCACACCCATCTCATCGCGCAGGAATTTGATCACTTTGTCTGCTTCCGCAGAGTCGGCTTTCCACTCGATACCCGCATAGATATCTTCTGAGTTTTCACGGAAGATAACCATGTCGGTCAGTTCCGGGTGTTTAACCGGGCTCGGGGTGCCCTGGTAGTAACGTACCGGACGCAGGCAGACGTAAAGATCCAGCTCCTGGCGCAGCGCCACGTTCAGAGAACGAATGCCGCCGCCGACTGGGGTGGTCAGAGGACCTTTGATAGCAACGCGGTAGTCACGAATCAGATCGAGGGTTTCAGCTGGCAGCCAGACGTCCTGGCCATAGACGTGGGTTGATTTCTCACCGGTGTAAACTTCCATCCAGGAAATTTTACGCTCGCCCTTATAGGCTTTCTCAACGGCGGCATCAACCACTTTCAGCATCGCTGGGGTAACGTCAACGCCGATACCGTCACCTTCAATGAACGGGATAATCGGATTGTGAGGGACGTTCAGTTTGCCGTTTTGCAGGGTGATTTTTTGACCTTCCGCCGGAACTACTACTTTGCTTTCCATTAACCTCTCCTTCGAGCGCTTCTGGTTCTGCTCTTCCCTCTTCACGCGAGCCTGGTGTTGGCTGAGTCGGCCAGCTTCGGCGTACCGGGTCTTCCCGCTAACCGGAGCTATCGCGTCCGTGTCGCCTTCCTGCCTGTAGTGCGAATCGGTTTGAGCAATTTTTTGTTAATAATTTGTAATGAGCATGTCAATACTACCTGAATGTTTGCGTCCATGAAAGGCATTCGTAATTAGGCTATAATGCGGCAATTGATAAAGCCTGAAAATACCATGCAGAAAACTTCATTTAGAAAACATCGCGTTGAGCGATTCAGCACACAACAAGTCACCAGACAACGTAAAGAACGCCAGCCAAAAACTGTGATCTTGTTCAATAAACCCTATGATGTGTTGCCGCAATTTACCGATGAAGCCGGGCGCAGCACGCTAAAAGATTTTATTCCGGTGGCGGGCGTTTACGCCGCAGGTCGGCTCGATCGCGACAGCGAAGGCCTGCTGGTGCTGACCAACGACGGCGCGCTGCAGGCGAAGCTGACCCAGCCGGGTAAGCGCACCGGCAAGATCTACTATGTTCAGGTGGAAGGCGAACCCACGCCCGAGGCGCTGACCGCCTTGCGCGACGGCGTCACCCTTAACGACGGCCCCACCCTGCCTGCCGGCGTAGAACTTGTCGAGGAACCCGTCTGGCTGTGGCCGCGCAACCCGCCGATTCGTGAGCGCAAATCGATTCCCACCCGCTGGTTGAAAATCACGCTCTACGAGGGACGCAACCGCCAGGTGCGCCGGATGACCGCCCACGTCGGCTTCCCCACCCTGCGGCTGATCCGCTACGCCATGGGCGGCTATACCCTCGACGGACTGGCCAACGGCGACTGGCGCAAAGCCGAATAACTGAAAAGGAAAAGCGATGTTTAAACCTCATGTCACCGTTGCCTGCGTGGTTCACGCCCAGGATAAATTTCTCATCGTCGAAGAAACCATTAACGGCAAAGCGCTGTGGAACCAGCCGGCGGGCCATCTCGAGGCCAATGAAACGCTGCTGCAGGCCGCCGAACGTGAACTGTGGGAAGAGACCGGCATTCGCGCCACGCCGCAGCACTTCATCCGCATGCATCAGTGGCTGGCTCCCGATGACACGCCGTTTCTGCGCTTCCTGTTCGCCATCGAACTTAGCGATCTGTGCGCCACTGAACCGCACGACAGCGATATCGATCGCTGCCTGTGGCTCAGTGCTGAGGAAATTCTTAACGCGCCGAACCTGCGCTCGCCGCTGGTTGCCGAAAGCATTCGCTGCTACCTGCAGGACCCGCGGCAGCCGCTGTCGCTGATTGGCGCATTTAACTGGCCGTTCACAGGGGGTGAATGAACGGTGAGCGCGTGCTAGAATACGCCGCCTCGAAGTTCAATGTAGCGAGTATTTCCATGTCAGAAAGCCAGAAAAAAGTGATCGTCGGCATGTCCGGCGGCGTCGACTCCTCGGTCTCCGCGTACCTGCTGCTGCAGCAAGGGTATAAGGTGGAAGGCCTGTTCATGAAGAACTGGGAGGAAGACGACGGCGAGGAATACTGCACCGCCGCCGCCGACCTTGCCGATGCGCAAGCGGTCTGCGATAAGCTGGGCATTGAACTGCACACCGTTAACTTTGCCGCCGAATATTGGGACAACGTCTTTGAGCTCTTCCTGGAAGAGTACAAAGCCGGCCGCACGCCGAACCCGGATATTCTGTGCAATAAAGAGATCAAATTTAAAGCCTTCCTCGAGTTTGCCGCCGAAGACCTCGGCGCCGACTACATCGCCACCGGGCACTATGTGCGCCGCGCCGATGTCGACGGTAAAAGCCAGCTGCTGCGCGGACTCGACGGCAACAAAGATCAGAGCTACTTCCTCTACACCCTTAGCCACGAACAGATTGCCCAGAGCCTGTTCCCGGTGGGTGAACTGGAAAAACCGCAGGTGCGTAAGATCGCCGAAGAGCTGGATCTGATCACCGCGAAGAAAAAAGATTCCACCGGCATCTGCTTTATCGGCGAGCGTAAATTCCGCGATTTCCTTGGCCGCTATCTGCCGGCGCAGCCGGGCAAAATCCTCACCGTCGACGGCGAGGAGATCGGTACCCATCAGGGGCTGATGTACCACACCCTGGGCCAGCGTAAAGGGCTGGGTATCGGCGGCACCAAAGAGGGTAGCGAAGATCCATGGTACGTGGTCGATAAAGACGTTGAGAATAATATTCTTATCGTCGCCCAGGGCCATGACCACCCGCGCCTGATGTCCGTCGGTCTGATTGCCCAACAGCTGCACTGGGTAAACCGTGAACCGCTGCAGGGCACCCTGCGCTGCACGGTGAAAACCCGCTATCGCCAGACCGATATCCCCTGCACCGTTACCGCGCTGGATGAAGATCGTATCGAAGTCCGCTTCGATGAGCCGGTCGCGGCGGTGACCCCGGGCCAGTCCGCAGTGTTCTATTTAGGGGAAGTGTGCCTCGGCGGCGGAATTATTGAACAACGACTGCCTCTGCAGTCCTGAACGCGCGTTATTTCCGCCGGGACGAACCGCCCTGGCGGCTGACAAGGAGTATGTGTGGCGAAGAATTACTATGACATCACCCTGGCGCTGGCTGGCGTTTGCCAGGCGGCGCGACTGGTTCAGCAACTGGCGCATCAGGGACATTGCGACAGCGATGCCCTGCATGTGTCGCTGAACAGCATCATCGACCTCGATCCTGAGTCGACGCTGGCGGTGTTCGGTGGCAGTGAAGCCAATCTTCGCCTCGGTCTTGAAACGCTGCTCGGGGTGCTCAATACCAGCAGCCGTCAGGGCCTCAATGCTGAACTGACGCGCTATACCCTGAGCCTGATGGTGCTGGAGCGCAAGCTCGCCGCCAGTAAAGGGGCGATGGACACGCTCGGCAACCGCATCGCCGGCCTGCACCGTCAGCTGGAACACTTTGACCTGCAGTCCGAAACGCTGCTCAGCGCCATGGCGGGCATCTATGTCGATGTGATAAGCCCGCTGGGGCCGCGTATTCAGGTGACCGGCTCCCCTGCCGTGCTGCAAAGCCCGCAGGTGCAGGCGAAAGTTCGCTCAGCGCTGCTGGCGGGTATTCGCGCCGCGGTGCTCTGGCATCAGGTGGGCGGCGGACGTCTGCAGCTTATGTTTTCCCGTAATCGTCTGGTTAACCAGGCAAAGCAAATTCTTGCTCATTTAACCCCGGAGTTGTGATCTATGGAATTATCCTCACTGACCGCCGTTTCCCCTGTAGACGGCCGCTACGGCGATAAAGTCAGCGCGCTGCGCGGTATCTTCAGCGAATTCGGTTTGCTGAAATTCCGCGTTCAGGTGGAAGTACGTTGGCTGCAAAAACTGGCCGCCCACGCAGCGATCAAGGAAGTTCCTGCTTTTGCTGCCGACGCAAACGGTTTCCTTGATAAAATCGTTGCCGATTTCAGCGTTGAAGACGCGGAGCGCATCAAAACCATCGAGCGCACCACTAACCACGACGTGAAAGCGGTAGAGTATTTCCTGAAAGAAAAAGTCGCTGACGTCGCCGAGCTGCACGCGGTATCAGAGTTTATTCACTTCGCCTGTACGTCTGAAGACATTAATAACCTCTCCCACGCGCTGATGCTGAAAACCGCCCGCGACGAAGTGGTTCTGCCTTACTGGCGCAAGCTGATTGACGCGGTAAAAGATCTGGCGACCCAGTATCGCGATGTGCCGCTGCTCTCCCGTACCCACGGCCAGCCGGCAACGCCGTCCACCATGGGTAAAGAGATGGCGAACGTCGCCTACCGTATGGAGCGCCAGTATCGTCAACTGAACCAGGTGGAAATCCTCGGTAAAATCAACGGCGCGGTGGGTAACTACAACGCCCACATCGCCGCCTACCCGGAAGTCGACTGGCATCAGTTCAGCGAAGAGTTCGTTACCTCGCTGGGTATTCAGTGGAACCCGTACACCACGCAGATCGAGCCGCATGACTATATCGCTGAGCTGTTTGACTGCATCGCGCGCTTCAACACCATTCTGATCGACTTCGATCGCGACGTGTGGGGCTATATCGCGCTCAACCACTTCAAACAGAAAACCATCGCCGGGGAAATCGGCTCCTCCACCATGCCGCACAAGGTGAACCCAATTGACTTCGAAAACTCCGAAGGCAATCTCGGCCTGGCCAATGCGGTCATGCAGCACCTGGCCAGCAAACTGCCGGTTTCCCGCTGGCAGCGCGACCTGACCGACTCCACCGTTCTGCGTAACCTCGGCGTGGGCATCGGCTATGCGCTGATCGCCTATCAGTCCACCCTCAAAGGGATCAGCAAGCTGGAGCTGAACCAGGATCGCCTGCTGGACGAACTGGATCACAACTGGGAAGTACTGGCTGAGCCGATCCAGACCGTGATGCGTCGTTACGGTATCGAAAAACCGTACGAGAAGCTGAAAGAGCTGACCCGCGGCAAACGCGTGGACGCGGAAGGGATGAAGCAGTTTATTGACAGCCTCGCCCTGCCGGAAGAGGAAAAAGTGCGTCTCAAAGCGATGACCCCGGCCAACTATATCGGTCGGGCAACCACCATGGTTGACGAGCTGAAGTAATCGCCCTGCCCCTCTTTCCGCCGGAAAGAGGGGCGTTTTATCGCCGGAAAGCGATCAGATCCAAACGTCGTTCACCGCCGTCCGCTCGCCGCCCTCGTGGCCGGTATTCAACACCCCGCGCGGCTCAATCAGCATCAGCTTCGCTTCCGTCTCCGCCGAGGTCTTATGTTCCACCCCGCGCGGCACGACGATCATCTCCCCGGCCTTCACCAGCACATGCCCGTCGCGGAAGTCCACGCGCAATACCCCCTCCACCACCATCAATGTCTCATCGGTTTCCGGGTGGCTGTGCCAGATAAAGTCGCCGGCGATGCGCACGACCTTGAACTGATAGTCATTCATTTCAGCCACCACTTTGGGCTGCCATTGTTCGCTGAACAGGGAAAATTTATGAGCAAGATTAACGAGTTGAAACATGGGCTGTCTCCTTATGATAAAGGCAGTCAGCATAGTTCGCCTCGCCGCGTTGACGCTTGAACGATTGTGCAACCTGAACCGCGCTAGCCGCGGATCGCCCGCAGCCAGCGGCCCGGAGAGAGACCAAAGCGGCTGATAAACTGGCGCGTCATGTGGCTCTGGTCGGCAAACCCCGCGTCGGCGGCAATATCCACCAGACGCTCCCCGGCGCGCATCCGCTGGCGGCAAAAATCGAGCCGGCGCATCATGACGTAGCGCCACGGGCTGGTGCCGTACAGCGTTCTGAAATCCCGGCTCAGGCTCCAGCGGTCCCGGCCGCTGACCTGCGACAGGGTGTCGAGGGTCATATCCTGCATAAAACAGGCATGGATATACTCCCGGGCCCTCTCCGCCGCCTGATAATCAAACGCCTGGCGACGGGAACGTTGGCCGCCGACAACGGCCAGGGTCTGCGCCAGGTCGTACAGAGCATCCTCTTCCTCCAGCGGCTCGAAGGTATCCGTGACCGCTTTCAACAGCGACTGCGCGGCGCGACGTAGCCGTGGATCCGCCGACAAGCCGTCGGGGATAAACGGTAGCGGCCTGCCGCCGAGTATCTTCTGGATCAGCGCCGGTTCGATATAAACCATACGGTAGTGAAACCCCGCCTCGGTGCCCGCCTCACCATCGTGTATTTCGTCCGGATGAAGCACCATCGTTCCGCCGGGCAGGCTGTGCTGGAGTCCGCCGCGATAGTGAAAGCTCTGCACGCCGGCGATCGTCTGGCCGATGGCGTAGGTATCATGCCGGTGCGGCTCATAGCCGTGGCCGCCGAAGAAGGCTTCGATGCGTTCCGTCCGGCCGGGCGATTGCGCCAGCCTGACCCAGTCCGCGCTCTGCTGCTGAGACATAATGGATAACCTGCGACGTTCTTGAGGGGTGATTCCAGCACTATTACACAAAAAATTAACATCACCAACCCGCTCGCCGTTCGCATCCTGCCGCTGGGCGTTTACTGAAATTACGCATAGAATGAAGGAGTTCCATGCAGTATGCGCAAAGGGCGCCGCCGAATGCTGGCCAGCCCGGGGGCACCAGGGGCCCTTTTTATAAAAAGCTTTATTTAACAGCCGTTTATATTTTGCGTATATAATGAGCGTCAGACTACTATCGAAAATGCTAGGGAGAACAGCCATGCGCGTACTCGTGGTTGAGGATAATGCCCTGCTGCGTCACCACCTCAAAGTTCAGCTGCAGGAGCTGGGCCATCAGGTCGATGCGGCGGAAGATGCCAGGGAAGCGGACTACTATCTGGGCGAACATCTCCCGGATATCGCCATCGTCGATCTCGGCCTGCCGGATGAAGACGGTTTATCACTGATCCGCCGCTGGCGCAGCCACGACGTGTCGCTGCCGGTGCTGGTGCTGACCGCCCGCGAAGGATGGCAGGATAAAGTGGAAGTGCTGAGCGCCGGGGCGGATGATTACGTCACCAAGCCTTTCCATATTGAAGAGGTTGCCGCCCGCATGCAGGCGCTGCTGCGCCGTAACAGCGGTCTGGCCTCGCAGGTGATCTCCCTGCCGCCGTTCCAGGTCGACCTCTCCCGGCGCGAGCTGTCGGTGAATGACCAGCCGATCAAGCTGACCGCCTTTGAATACACCATTATGGAAACCCTGATCCGTAACCGCGGCAAAGTGGTCAGCAAAGATTCGCTGATGCTCCAGCTTTACCCGGATGCCGAACTGCGAGAAAGCCACACCATCGACGTGCTGATGGGTCGGCTGCGCAAGAAAATTCAGGCTGAATACCCACAGGACGTCATCACCACGGTGCGCGGCCAGGGCTATCTGTTCGAATTGCGCTGATGAAGGGACTGTTGCGGCATATCTTCCCGCTGTCATTACGGGTTCGCTTCCTGCTGGCGACCGCCGGGGTGGTGCTGGTGCTCTCCCTGGCCTACGGCATGGTGGCCCTGGTGGGCTATAGCGTTAGCTTCGATAAAACCACCTTTCGCCTGCTGCGCGGCGAGAGCAATCTCTTTTATATGCTGGCGAGATGGGAAAACGGCGCTATTGACGTCGACATCCCGGAAAACCTGAATATGGAAAGCCCGACGGTGACCCTTATCTACGATGAGCAGGGCAAACTGCTGTGGGCGCAGCGTGATGTTCCATGGCTGGCGAAACGCATTCAACCGGAATGGCTGAAACGCAATGGCTTCCATGAGATTGAAGCCGATGTCGACAGCAGCAGTATGCTGTTGCGCAATAACCATGAGATTCAGGAACAGCTGGACGCTATCCGCGAACAGGGCGACGATTCTGAGATGACCCACTCGGTGGCGATCAACCTCTACCCGGCCACCAGCAAAATGCCTCAGCTCAGCATTGTGGTGGTCGACACCATTCCGGTGGAGCTCAAGCGCAGCTATATGGTGTGGAGCTGGTTTGTCTATGTGCTGGCCGCCAACCTGCTGCTGGTGATCCCCCTGCTGTGGGTCGCCGCCTGGTGGAGCCTGCGGCCCATTGAGTCGCTGGCCAAAGAGGTGCGCGAACTGGAGGAACATCACCGCGAAAAGCTCAATCCCAACACCACTCGCGAGCTGACCCGGCTGGTCAGCAACCTCAACCGCCTGGTTCGCAGCGAGCGCGAACGCTATGACAAATACCGCACTACCCTCACCGATCTCACTCACAGTCTGAAAACGCCGCTGGCGGTGATGCAGAGTACACTGCGCTCACTGCGCGGCGAGAAGATCAGCGTCGACGAGGCGGAGCCGGTGATGCTGGAGCAGATAAGCCGCATCTCGCAGCAGATTGGTTATTACCTGCATCGCGCCAGCATGCGCAGCGGCGGCACCCTCTTGAGCCGGGAATTACACCCGATCGCCCCCCTGCTTGACAGCCTGACTTCCGCTCTCAACAAGGTCTATCAGCGCAAAGGGGTCAATATCTCGCTCGACATCTCGCCGGAGATCACTTTTGTCGGCGAGCAGAACGATTTTATGGAAGTGATGGGTAACGTTCTTGATAACGCCTGTAAGTATTGTCTGGAGTTCGTGGAAGTTTCCGTGCGCCAGACCACCGACAGCCATCTGCACATCCTGGTGGAAGACGATGGGCCGGGGATCCCGCAGAGCCAGCGCCGGGCCGTTTTCGACCGCGGCCAGCGGGCTGATACCCTGCGTCCCGGCCAAGGGGTAGGGCTCTCCGTTGCGCGTGAAATTGTCGAACAATATGATGGAGAGATCATCGCCGGGGAAAGCCTGCTCGGCGGCGCCTGCATGGAGGTGGTGTTTGGCCGCCAGCAGATGGAAGATAAACAGAGTTAATCGTTGAGATTTTTCACGGCGCCTGCATCGCCAGGGCGCCGCATCCGTTATAATCCCTGTCAGACACCTGCAGTGGAATATCAATATGGATTATCAATTAACGCTTAACTGGCCCGACTTTATCGAACGCTACTGGCAAAAACGGCCGGTGGTATTGAAGCGCGGCTTCGCCAATTTTATCGACCCCCTAAGCCCGGACGAACTGGCAGGACTGGCCATGGAGAGCGAGGTCGATAGCCGCCTTGTCAGCCATCAGGATGGAAAATGGCAGGTCAGTCACGGTCCTTTCGAAAGCTACGATCACCTGAGCGAAAACAACTGGTCCCTGCTGGTGCAGGCGGTTAACCACTGGCATGAACCGTCCGCAGCGCTGATGCATCCGTTCCGTGCCCTGCCGGACTGGCGTATCGACGACCTGATGATCTCCTTCTCGGTGCCGGGAGGCGGCGTCGGCCCGCATCTGGATCAGTATGATGTGTTTATCATTCAGGGCACCGGCCGTCGGCGCTGGCGCGTTGGGGAAAAGGTGCCGATGAAACAGCACTGCCCGCATCCGGACCTGCTGCAGGTTGACCCCTTCGAGGCGATCATCGATGAAGAGATGGAGCCTGGCGATATTCTCTATATTCCGCCGGGATTCCCGCATGAGGGTTATTCGCTGGAAAACTCGCTTAACTATTCGGTCGGCTATCGCGCGCCGAATGCCCGCGAGCTGTTTAGCGGCTTTGCCGACTATGTCCTCCAGCGCGAACTGGGCAGCCAGCGCTACGCCGATCCGGACGTGCCGTCCCGCGACCATCCGGCGGATATTTTACCGACCGAACTCGACCGCCTGCGCGAGATGATGCTGGGTCTGATTAACCAACCGGAGCACTTTAAGCAGTGGTTCGGCGAGTTTATCACCCAGTCGCGTCATGAGCTCGACGTCGCGCCGCCGGAGCCGCCGTATCAGCCAGATGAGATTTACGATGCCCTGCAGCAGGGCGATACCCTGGAACGCCTGGGCGGCCTGCGGGTGCTGCGCATTGACGGCGAGGTATTCGTTAACGGCGAGAAGATCAACTCCCCGCACCGTCCGGCGCTGGACGCCTTAGCCACCCATCTGACGCTGCGCGCCGACCATTTTGGCGATGCGCTGGAAGATCCTTCTTTCCTCGCCATGCTGGCAGCGCTGGTCAACAGCGGCTATTGGTTCTTTGGCGACTGAGCCATCATCCTGCCCGGCGGCGCTGCGCTTGCCGGGCCTACGGGTTCCGCGCTCACCGGCTGGACCGTAGGCCGGATAAGACGAAGCCGCCATCCGGCATAAAGACAGGCTCCCGCTCTGATGTTGAACGCCCGGCGGCGCTACGCTTGCCGGGCCTAGGGGTTCCGCGGTCACCGGCTGGATCGTAGGCCGGATAAGGCGAAGCCGCCATCCGGCATAAAGACAGGCACCCGCTCTGATGTTGAACGCCCGGCGGCGCTGCGCTTGCCGGGCCTACGGGTCCCGCGCTCACCGGCTGAACCGTAGGCCGGATAAGGCGAAGCCGCCATCCGGCACTTTGTGGTTTCGATGGCGGCAATGTCTTACCCGAGTATTATCTCCTCTCGCCTGCATCAAATTCGCTTACCTCACCCGCCCAATCCGACGGATACCATCCCCGGCGCACATCGCGATGAAAGGTCGAATACGGCCAATCCTGCACCCGACGGACATGACCGTGCTTAACGGGATTGATATAAACGTAATCCATATGCCGTCGGTAATCTTCTTCATTACGGATGGCATGTTCCCAGAATCGCGGCTGCCAGATATGGCGCTGCGCCAGCGCTCGGGTAAACATTTTTTTAATGTCCCGCCAGCGACCGGAATAATCGGTATCCCCCTCAGGTAGGGTCCAGATGCAGTGCATATGCTCTGGTAAAACCACCCAGGCGTTAATCAGAAAAGGTTTTTTGCTTTTAACAGACGCTGTAGCGGCACGCAGATGAACAATATGCCGCGTCAGGAGATCGCTGCGCCGATTTTGCAGGTTAACGGTGAAGAACCAGCAGCCGCCAGGGATATAACTGCGACGATAATCAGACATGTGAGGTTCCCTCCTCAGTATTAGCCTTATCGCTTTTGCCCGGCGGCGCTGCGCTTGCCGGGCCTACGGGTTCTGTGGTCACCGGCTGAACCGTTGGCCGGATAAGGCGAAGCCGCCATCCGGCATAAAGACAGGACCCGCTCTAATGTTGAACGCCCGGCGGCGCTGCGCTTGCCGGGCCTACGGGTTCCGCGGTCACCGGCTGAACCGTAGGCCGGATAAGGCGAAGCCGCCATCCGGCATCTTGTCCGACACGCGGCCTTACCGGGCCGCCTGAGAAGATTAATGCCCTTTGCGTGCCGCCGTCAGCTCGGCGATACGCACGATCACCTGCACCGCTTTCTCCATTCCTTCCAGGGTGACAAACTCATGTTTGCCGTGATAGTTGTAGCCACCGGTAAACAGGTTTGGGCATGGCAGTCCCATAAATGAGAGCTGCGCGCCGTCGGTGCCGCCGCGGATCGGCTTCATCTGCGGTTCAATATCGCAGTCCACCATCGCCTGGCGGGCAATATCGACCACGTGCGGATGGGCGATCACCTGCTCATGCATGTTGTAATAACTGTCCTCGATCACCAGCTCAATATAACAGTCCGGGTGCAGTCCCTTGCCGACCTTTTTGGCGATCTCCATCATCTTGCGCTTGCGCGCCTCGAAGTGCTTACGGTCAAAATCGCGGATGATGTAATGCATCTCGGCCCGATCGACGCTGCCTTTCATGCTGGTGAGGTGATAAAAACCTTCATAGCCTTCAGTGGTCTCCGGCGCTTCATCGGCCGGTACTTCGGTATGAATGCGCGCGGCCAGCGACAGCGCGTTGACCATCACCCCTTTCGCGGTGCCGGGGTGCACGTTATTACCGACAATTTTTATCGTCACCGAGGCGGCGTTGAAGTTTTCAAACTCCAGTTCGCCGACCCCGCCGCCGTCGACGGTATAGGCCCAGCGGGCGTCAAAGGCTTCGACGTCGAAATGCTTCGCCCCTTTACCCACCTCTTCATCAGGGGTGAAGGCCACGCGGATATCGCCATGAGGAATATTTTTCGCCTGCAGGGTCGCCAGCGCGGTCATAATTTCGGCAATGCCGGCTTTGTCGTCCGCCCCGAGCAGCGTTTTCCCGTCGGTGGTGATCAGCGTCTGTCCCAAAAGCTGATGCAGAACCGGGAACATCACCGGGGAGAGCACCTCATCGCCGATACCCAGCGCGATATCGCCGCCGCGATAGTTTTCAACAATCTGCGGATTAACGTTTTTACCACTGAAATCCGGGGAGGTGTCGACGTGGGAGATAAAACCGATGGCCGGGATATCGCCCTCAACGTTAGCGGGCAAAGTTCCCATTACCGTCCCTTTTTCACTCAGCGTTACCTTGACCAGTCCCATTTCTTCCAGCTGCGCCTGCAACAGGCGTAACAGCTTCCACTGCCCTTCCGTGCTGGGGACCTGACGAACGCCAGGCTTTGACTGCGTGTCCAAAGAAACGTACTGCAAAAAACGCTCAAGCAATTTATCCATGTAGCCACCCTCTTCTTTTGTGACAACATTATTCATAAGCCAGAAAAGACAAATATTGCGTCAGGTCATTTTTAGCCCGTAAAGCGAAATTTAATAACGGAACCGACGTTATGGTGTAAAGGTAGACTATGCGGGCGTATCAAGGATTGGCGATTACCCTCGTTTGCCGTAGAATGCTGGCCCTTATTAAAAACGTGCAACCCCAAAGGTGGTTAATCACAAACCCCGCAGCGGCCGGAAATTTGCCGTTGCGTCTACATGGGACAGAGTCAAAAATTGAATATACAACCGCGTTCGCGTTCGCCGCTGGTGCATCTGGCGGGAATTCGCAAGAGCTTTGATGGTAAAACGGTCATCGACAACCTTAACCTGACCATCAACAATGGTGAGTTTCTCACTCTGCTTGGCCCCTCTGGCTGCGGTAAAACCACCGTTCTGCGCCTTATTGCCGGCCTGGAAAACGTCGACAGCGGACGGATCCATCTCGAAGATCACGATATCACTCATGTTCCGGCGGAAAACCGCCACGTCAATACCGTATTCCAAAGCTACGCCCTGTTTCCGCATATGACGGTGTTCGAGAACGTCGCCTTTGGCCTGCGGATGCAGAAAACACCGGCGGCGGAAATCACCCCACGGGTGATGGATGCCTTAAAGATGGTGCAGTTGGAGGCGTTTGCCCAGCGCAAACCGCACCAGCTCTCCGGCGGCCAGCAGCAGCGCGTGGCCATCGCCCGCGCGGTGGTCAACAAACCGCGTCTGCTGCTGCTCGATGAGTCTCTTTCGGCACTGGATTACAAGCTGCGCAAGCAGATGCAGAACGAACTGAAAGCGCTGCAGCGTAAGCTCGGGATCACCTTCGTCTTCGTCACCCACGATCAGGAAGAGGCTCTGACCATGTCCGATCGCATCGTGGTGATGCGTGATGGCAAAATCGAACAGGACGGCACCCCGCGAGAGATCTACGAAGAGCCGAAGAACCTGTTTGTCGCCAGCTTTATCGGCGAGATCAATATCTTTGACGCCACGGTAATTGAACGTCTCGACGAACAGCGCGTGCGCGCCCGCGTTGAAGGACGGGAATGCAACATCACCGTCAATTTTGCCGTGGAGGCCGGCCAGCGTCTGCATGTCCTGCTGCGCCCGGAAGATCTGCGCGTCGACGAGATCCACCATAACAGCGACGCCGACGGCCTGATCGGCTATGTCCGCGAGCGCAACTATAAAGGCATGACTCTGGAGTCGGTGGTGGAACTGGAGAACGGCAAAATGGTGATGGTCAGCGAGTTCTTTAACGAAGACGACCCGGATTTCGACCACTCTCTTGACCAGAAAATGTCTATCAATTGGGTGGAAAGCTGGGAGGTGGTGCTGGCCGATGAAGAACACCAGTAAATTCCAGAATGTGGTGATCGCCACTATCGTCGGTTGGCTGGTGCTGTTTGTCTTCCTGCCCAACCTGATGATCATCGCCACCAGCTTTTTGACCCGCGACGATGCCAACTTCGTCAAACTGGTCTTCACGCTGGATAACTATTCGCGGCTACTGGATCCGCTCTATTATGACGTTCTGCTGCATTCGCTAAACATGGCGCTGCTGGCGACCCTCGCCTGCCTGGCGCTGGGCTATCCGTTTGCGTGGTTCCTCGCCCGGCTGCCGCAGAAGGTACGGCCCCTGCTGCTGTTCCTGCTGATCGTCCCTTTTTGGACCAACTCGTTGATCCGCATCTACGGGCTGAAGATTTTCCTCAGCACTAAAGGTTACCTGAACGAGTTTCTGCTGTGGCTGGGGGTGATCGACACCCCGATACGCATTATGTTCACCCCCTCGGCGGTGATCATCGGCCTGGTGTACATCCTGCTGCCGTTTATGGTGATGCCGCTCTACTCCAGCATTGAGAAACTGGATCGCCCGCTGCTGGAAGCGGCGAAAGATCTCGGCGCCAGCAAGCTGCAGACCTTTATCCGCATTATCATCCCGCTGACCATGCCGGGGATCATCGCCGGCTGTCTGCTGGTGATGCTGCCGGCGATGGGGTTGTTCTACGTTTCCGACCTGATGGGCGGCGCCAAGAACCTGCTGATCGGCAACGTGATCAAAAGCCAGTTCCTCAATATCCGTGACTGGCCGTTCGGCGCGGCAACCAGCATTACCTTAACCCTGGTGATGGGCCTGATGCTGTTGATTTACTGGCGCGCGGCGCGCCTGCTGAATAAAAAGGTGGAGCTGGAATGATCGGTCGACTGCTGCGCGGCGGCTTTATGACCGCCATCTACGCGTATCTCTACATCCCTATTATTATTCTGATCGTTAACTCGTTTAACCGGTCGCGCTTCGGCATCAACTGGCAGGGGTTCACCACCGACTGGTATAGCCTGCTGATGAACAACGATAGCCTGCTGCAGGCCGCCCAGCACTCGCTGACCATGGCGGTGCTGTCGGCGACCTTCGCCACCCTTATCGGCTCGCTGACCGCCGTGGCGCTGTACCGTTACCGCTTTCGCGGCAAACCGTTTGTCAGCGGCATGCTGTTTGTGGTGATGATGTCGCCAGATATTGTGATGGCCATCTCTCTGCTGGTGCTGTTTATGCTGATCGGCGTCCAGCTTGGTTTCTGGTCGCTGCTGTTTTCGCATATCACCTTCTGCCTGCCGTTTGTGGTGGTCACCGTTTACTCCCGCCTGAAAGGCTTTGACGTGCGGATGCTGGAGGCGGCGAAAGATCTGGGCGCCAGCGAGATGACCATCCTGCGCAAAATTATCCTGCCGCTGGCCCTGCCGGCGGTAGCCGCTGGGTGGTTGCTGAGCTTCACCCTGTCGATGGATGACGTGGTAGTCTCCTCGTTCGTGACCGGTCCGGGGTATGAAATCCTGCCACTGAAGATCTATTCGATGGTCAAGGTTGGCGTTTCGCCAGAGGTGAACGCTCTGGCCACGATTTTGTTGGTTCTGTCGCTGGTGATGGTCATCGCCAGTCAGTTAATTGCACGTGATAAAACTCAGGGGACGTTAAAATGAAAAAATGGTCACGCCACCTGCTCGCAGCCGGCGCTCTGGCAATCGGCATGGGCGCTGCGCACGCGGACGATAGCAAAACGCTCTATTTCTATAACTGGACCGAGTATGTGCCGCCGGGCCTGCTGGAGCAGTTCACCAAAGAGACCGGCATCAAGGTTATCTATTCGACCTACGAGTCGAACGAAACCATGTACGCCAAGCTCAAAACCTATAAAGACGGCGCGTACGACCTGGTCGTCCCGTCGACCTACTTTGTCGACAAGATGCGCAAAGAAGGTATGCTGCAGAAGATCGATAAGAGCAAGCTGACTAACTTCAGCAACCTCGATCCGCAGATGCTGAATAAACCGTTCGATCCGAATAACGACTACTCCATCCCCTATATCTGGGGGGCGACGGCCATCGGCGTCAACAGCGAGGCGATTGACCCGAAAACTATCACCAGCTGGGCCGACCTGTGGAAGCCGGAATACAAAAGCAGCCTGCTGCTGACCGACGACGCGCGCGAAGTGTTCCAGATGGCGCTGCGTAAGCTGGGCTATTCCGGCAACACCACCGACCCGAAAGAGATTGAAGCCGCCTATAACGAGCTGAAAAAGCTGATGCCCAACGTCGCAGCGTTTAACTCTGATAACCCGGCGAACCCGTATATGGAAGGCGAAGTGAACCTCGGGATGGTATGGAACGGCTCGGCTTACGTCGCCCGCCAGGCAGGTACTCCGCTGGAAGTGATCTGGCCGAAAGAGGGCGGCATCTTCTGGATGGACAGCCTGTCGATCCCGGCGAACGCCAAAAACGTCGACGGCGCGCTGAAGCTGATTAACTTCCTGCTGCGCCCGGATGTCGCCAAACAGGTCGCTGAAACCATCGGTTATCCGACGCCGAACCTTGCGGCGCGCAAGATGCTCAGCCCGGCAGTGGCCAACGATAAATCGCTCTATCCGGACGCCGCAACCATTGAGAAAGGCGAATGGCAGAATGACGTCGGCAGCGCCAGCGCCATTTATGAAGAGTATTACCAGAAGCTGAAAGCGGGCCGTTAATCCCGCAGGGCGGAACCGCGGTTCCGCCTTTTTTTTGCTCTCACCTTAGCCCCGCAGCGCGCGCCAGAGGAGCGCCGGCAATTTGCGCCAGCGCGGCCGATGGTAAAAATCCACCAGCCGCTGCGCCACCGCTTCCTGCCCCCGGTGGGTGATGAACCAGGGCGGCAGGGGCATCAGCGTCAGTTCGCCATGCCAAAGACTACGCGGAAACGGTCGAAACGGCGCCTCAATCACCGTGCGCTCGGTTTTCTCCAGCATAAAGCTGTTATGCACCTTGCCCCGCCCGCTCTGAATATCGTCGAGCGTGTGGCCGGGAAACGCTCCCCACGGGCAAGGGGCTAACAGGAAGGCCACCCCGCTCCAGCAGTTGATCGCCACCGTGCCGTAGCGCAGCTCGGCGATCAGCGCATTAAAACGCTTACGTCCAATCGCTTTGCGGGTGCGCGGGTGGATCACAATATTGGCCCCCAGCGTGCCCTGCAGCCGCTGATTCGCATAGCCGATCGCCTGGCGCAGAAAGCTTTCCGCACTACCGGCCTCAAGACGGGTGACCGACAGCCCCGGGCCAAAGACCTCCTGCTGGCAGAACCCGGGATCATCGTCGGTATTCGCCACAATCAACGGTAGCGCGTCACCGCGGGCTATCTCCAGCGGCTGACGGGCGCGCAGGCGAAAGTCGGTCAGCCGGTTTTCAGCGCCGGGGTAGTAGTCCGGGCGGGTATTCGCGGCGATCAGTCGGTACAGCTGATTCAGCAAGGCCGTCGCAGGCTCCCAGCCTTGCTGCAGGATCAGCACCTGGCTGGCCACGCAGTTAAACCCGCCGTTGTTCATCTTCTGCGTCGCCAGCTGCTGCGCCTGAAAAACGATGTCCGCCTCGCTCCACGGCCCGGGTACGATAATGGTGGGGCTGACGCCGCCCAGCTCCGAGGTCACCCGACGCGGGTTCAGCGGCGTCCCGGCGGCCCGACGCTGGCGAGCCGTCTCACCCTCGCCCCAGACGATGACGTCATGGGTCTCGCGGGAGCCAGTGATATGGATCTCATCGACAGCGGGATGGGTAGTCAGCCACGCTCCCGCCCGGGCGTCGCCGGTGACGATGCGGAGCGCATCCATGGCAATCAGCGGCGCCAGGGCCTGGGCCAGCAGATCGTGCAGATAATCATTCACCGGATTGAGCTTCAGCAGGCAGACCTGATTCTCAATAAACAGCTTGTGTAGCACATCCAGTGGCGCAATCGAGGCCACATTGCCGGCGCCAAGCACCAGCGCCAGCTTGCCCTGCCGCGCGGCAGGCGGGATGTCGTATGCCCGCGCCGCATAGCGGTCGAGATGGGCCCGGTTGACGCCTGGCTGCATCCATATCTCAGCGCGAACACCAGACAGAAGCAGCCGATCCCAGAGCGTGCCGGGCACCACCCGCAGCGCCAGGCGGCCGTCCGCCAGCGTCCGCAGCGGGATCCGCCGCAGAAAGGTCTTCTCCTCCAGTTGCTCCAGGGTGGCGATAAGCCCGTTGCAGCCGACCATTAGCGCGCAGGGGCCCGCCAGCCACTCTTCCCCCGCCAGCGGATCGCCCGCCGGCAGCCCTTTGGCCGCCGCTGCCGCGGCCACCCACGCCGGGGCAATGCCGGCCAGGGCATCCTTGATCTGGCGCAGGAGCGCCAGACGACGGTTCACTGAGGTTTCCGCCCAGCGCTGGCGCGCCGCCGACAAGGCGTGCAGGGCCGCATCATACTGAGAACAGGTCGTCAGACCGGGTCGCGCATGGCTCATTTTCCCTCACTCATTAAAATCTCTCCGTAGGCCTGGCGCAGCTGATTTTTGAGCACCTTACCCGTGGCGCTGACCGGCAGCGCATCGACAAATATCACCCGGTCCGGGATCTGCCATTTAGGCACCCGCTTCTCAAACCAGCTCAGCAGATCGGTCTCCTCCACTTCGCCCCCTTCCGCACGGACGCACAGCAGCACCGGCCGCTCGTCCCAGCGCGGATGGCGGGCGGCGATGGCCGCCGCGCTGCGCACCCCCGGATGCGCGATGGCGATATTCTCCAGCTCAACGGTGGAGATCCACTCGCCACCGGACTTGATAATATCCTTTGCCCGATCGCTGATCACCAGATAACCATTGGCGTCGAGCGTACCGATATCACCGGTATCAAACCAGCCTGCCGCGGTCAGGGCGCTCGCGTCCTGACCATAGTATTGCTCTACCACCCAGTGCCCTCTGACCTGCAGATAACCCTGGCTTTGACCATCCCGGGGCAACGGTTCGCCATCCACGTCCACCACCTGCAGTTCGATGCCGAAAATGGGCCGCCCCTGACCGGCGCGCTGCTTTTGCTGCTCCTGTGCCGGGAGCGCGTCATGTTTGCTCAACGGTGTGTTGATGGTGCCGATGGGCGATGTTTCGGTCATTCCCCAGGCGTGGGTCAGTGCAATGCCGTAATCACGCTGAAAGGCCTCGGCCATCGACGGCGGCAGCGCGGAGCCGCCGACCAGCGCACGTTTAAATTCAGGCAGCCGGACCTCTGTCCGGCGCATCGCCGCCAGCAAGCCGGCCCAGATCACCGGCACGCCAAACCCCACCGTCACCTTCTCGGCGGCCAGCAGCTGCAGCAGGCTGTCGCCATCGAGGTGCGGCCCCGGCAGCACCAGCCGCGCGCCGACCATGGCGGCGATAAACGGCGTCCCCCACGCGTTGACATGGAACATCGGCACCACCGGCAACAGGCTGTCCTTCGCCGATATGCCGGCGGCGTCCGGCTGGTTGCCGCTCAGGGCGTGCAGGACCAGCGAACGATGGGTGTTCAATACCCCTTTCGGCCGGCCGGTGGTTCCCGAGGTGTAACAGAGCGAAGCCGGAGTCAGTTCATTGAGCTGCGGCCAGCGATAGTCTGCCATCCCCTGCTGCAACAGATCGTCATAAAACAGCAATGAGGGCAGCTGGCTGAGCGCCGCTTCGCTGCGGGACTCCATCAGCACGACGTGTTTCACCGTCGGCAGCTGCGGCAGCAGCTGCGCTACCAGCGGCAAAAAGGTCTGGTCAAAAAACAGCACTTCATCGGCAGCGTCGTTGAGGATATACCGCAGATGGTCAACCGACAGCCGCGGATTGACGGTGTGCGTCACCCAGCCGCCGGAGGCGACGGCAAAATAGATCTCCAGATGGCGGCGGTTGTTCCATGCCAGCGTGGCGCAGCGGGCGCCCGGCGGCAGCCCCAGCGACGCCAGCGCCGATGCCAGCCGCTGAGCACGGCTGGCCACCTCCCCCCAGCAGCTGCGCTCCTTCTCACCGCCAGTACTCACCGAGACAATCTCGGTCTCGCTGTGATACTGCGCCGCATGGCCGAGCAGCGCGGCAGTGGTGAGATCCTGATAAATCATCGGTGACGGCATGGCGGGGTCTCCTTTACAGACGTCCGGCGGAATCGAGGGGCGCGGCGCGATCGTGCGGGCGCCTATTGAATCTGGTCTACATTTGCCGGTCTGCACAAAAAAACGTACAGAAATCAGCGGTCACGCACAAAATAGAGTGGGAAATGGTTCAGAAAGGAAAAGACAAACTCATGACCGGAAGATCATTACTCAGAGAGCGTATCGCCCGACTCCGGGCCGGGCGATAGCGGTGGGGATTTACAGCAGCGCTTTCGCTTTAGCAACCACGTTATCAACGGTGAAGCCGAACTCCTCGAACAGCTGCTCAGCCGGCGCAGACTCACCGAAGGTGGTCATGCCAACGATAGCGCCGTTCAGGCCAACGTATTTGAACCAGTAGTCAGCGATACCAGCTTCCACGGCAACGCGCGCGGTCACGGCTTTCGGCAGTACGGATTCGCGATAAGCCGCATCCTGCTTGTCGAACGCGTCGGTGGACGGCATGGAAACCACGCGCGCCTTCACGCCTTCGGCAGTCAGTTTGTCCCATGCGGCAACCGCCAGCTCCACTTCTGAACCGGTGGCGATGAAGATCAGCTCCGGCTGGCCGGCGCAATCTTTCAGCACATAACCGCCGCGGGCCACGTTCGCCAGCTGCTCTGCGGTACGCTCCTGCTGCGCCAGGTTCTGACGGGAGAGGATCAGCGCGGTCGGGCCGTCCTGACGCTCCACGCCATATTTCCACGCAATCGCGGATTCCACCTGGTCACACGGACGCCAGGTGGACATGTTCGGGGTCACGCGCAGGGAAGCCACCTGCTCTACCGGCTGGTGAGTCGGGCCGTCTTCGCCCAGACCGATGGAGTCGTGGGTGTAGACCATCACCTGACGCTGTTTCATCAGCGCGGCCATACGTACCGCGTTACGCGCGTATTCCACGAACATCAGGAAGGTGGAGGTGTACGGCAGGAAGCCGCCGTGCAGCGCGATACCGTTGGCGATAGCGGTCATACCGAACTCGCGCACGCCGTAGTGGATGTAGTTCCCGGCAGCGTCTTCGTTGATCGGCTTAGAGCCAGACCACAGGGTCAGGTTGGACGGCGCGAGATCTGCGGAGCCGCCGAGGAATTCCGGCAGCAGCGGGCCGAAGGCTTCGATGGCGTTCTGCGAGGCTTTACGGCTGGCGATTTTCGCCGGGTTGGCCTGCAGCTTCGCGATGAACTCGTTAGCTTTCGCGTCGAAGTCAGACGGCATCTCGCCTTTCATACGGCGGGTGAATTCGGCTGCTTCCTGCGGGAAGGCTTTGGCGTAAGCCGCAAACTTCTCGTTCCATGCGGCTTCTTTCGCCTGGCCGGCTTCTTTGGCATCCCACTGGGCATAGATGTCAGACGGGATGTCAAACGGCGCGTGTTTCCAGCCCAGCGCTTCGCGGGTCAGGGCGATTTCGGCGTCGCCCAGCGGCGCGCCGTGGGAGTCGTGGGTGCCGGCTTTGTTCGGCGAACCGAAACCGATGATGGTCTTGCACATCAGCAGGGACGGTTTGTCGGTGACCGCCCGCGCTTCTTCTACCGCGC